>BNJU01000942.1_pt1 | contig 197055 bp, 213 predicted proteins | sample 8539281 | NCBI WGS metagenome assembly BNJU01 (sample SAMD00202456, study PRJDB9452) | human saliva metagenome | isolation source: human saliva | place: Japan | reverse complement strand
GATTCCTGCTCAGCTGCCTTATTTCCCACCACTACAGGCGGCAAGAGCAAAAGTTCCTAACCCCACACCAGCGAGCAACAGCGCACGACGACGCGGAACAATACGGTCAGTGTTTGGCTCTACCATCACGAGAGTTCTCTCCTTCATCAGCATCAGAAGGCCCCGTGCACAACAGGCGGCAGAAAATACACCCACATGGTCAGGCCCGGAAGCGCCTCAATCTTATTGGTTCAATGTGAATACGTACCCTTAGACTACGGGCTGAGACTCAACAAATCAAAGCTCAGTGGATGTAACACGCCCAAAAACTAGATTGTACATATGAGTCCTTAGTTTTTGATGAATACGGCCCACGAATTATTCAGAGTGAGGCTGGGGGAGCGTTATCTCATTGTTTTGCCTAGCAATACGCGTTGTGCGTTTCGCGGTGATAATACTGTTCTGGTGAGACTTTCAGGGATTTTCGCGCTACTGTTAAGGGCTATGGCATCTTTCGATTTTTCTGCTGAAGTTAGGGAACTGCGCGCTGTTTACGCCTCAATCGCCGCTGTGAGCGACCTTGAGGGTATTGAACGTGCCATTGCGGAATTATCGGAGCGTGCCGCCGACCCGCAGCTATGGGACGATCCGCAGGTTGCGCAACAGGTAACAAGCGCCCTGTCGCATAAGCAAGCTGAGCTGAACCGCCTAACATCGTTGGGATCGCGTATTGACGATGTTGAAGTCATGGTTGAGCTCGCCGAAGCGGAGGACCCGCAAAGTGCGCAGGAGCTTCTGAGCGAGGCGCGTACTGAATGTGTGAGCATCCGCCGCAAGCTTGAAGAGCTAGAGGTACTCGTGCTGCTATCAGGCGAATACGATCAGCGTGAGGCTGTGGTAACGATCCGCTCGGGGGCTGGCGGGGTAGATGCTGCTGATTTTGCTGAGATGCTTCTGCGTATGTACCTGCGCTGGGCCGAAAAGAACGGTTACCCGACGAAATTGCTTGACACCTCTTACGCTGAGGAAGCCGGGCTGAAGTCGGCGACGTTTGAGGTGAATGCCCCGTTCGCTTTGGACGCCTATCGGTTGAAGCTGGGACGCACCGGCTGGTTCGTATCTCCCCGTTCGATAATCAAGGGCGACGCCAGACTTCCTTCGCGGCGGTGGAGGTGGTGCCACTCATTGAGCAGACTGACGCTATTGAGATTCCTGAGGCAGAGATTAAGGTGGATGTGTTCCGCTCGTCTGGCCCCGGCGGGCAGTCGGTGAATACCACCGATTCTGCGGTTCGCATGACTCACCTCCCTACGGGTATCGTGGTGTCGATGCAGAACGAGAAATCGCAGCTGCAGAACCGCGCTGCCGCTCTACGTGTGCTGCAGTCACGACTGCTTCTATTGCGTAAGGAAGAAGAGGACGCGAAAAAGAAGGAACTCGCCGGGGATATTAAAGCGAGTTGGGGGGATCAGATGCGTTCTTATGTACTGCATCCGTACCAGATGGTTAAGGACTTGCGTACCGGTTATGAAGAGGGAAATACCGCGAACGTGCTCGATGGTGGGCTGAACGCGTTTATTGATGCGGGTATCCGGTGGCGTGCATCATCCCGTTCTGCGGGTAAGGATTAGTAGCGGCGCTCAGGCGCGTCGCATGAGGAATATACAGCTAGAGGATATGATGGCTCAGAAGAAAAAGAAGGGCGTTAAAGACCCAAATAATTCAATTATTGCCCAGAATAAAAAAGCACGGCATAACTACAATATTGTTGAGACATATGAGGCAGGCCTTGTGCTAATGGGCACTGAGGTGAAGTCGTTGCGTGACGGTGGCGCCTCCATTACTGATGGCTTCTGCCAAGTGAACGGTAATGAAATGTGGCTTGAAGGTATTCACATTGCCGAATACGGGTATGGTACATGGACGAATCATGCTGCTCGCCGCCGCCGTAAACTGCTGCTGCATCGCACCGAGATTAACCGGTTGGGACAGAAGCTGAAGGAGACCGGCTATACTGTGGTTCCGCTTAAACTGTATTTCAGTAATGGCCGGGCAAAAGTTGAGATTGCCCTTGCCACCGGTAAACGCGAGTATGATAAACGCCAGGCCCTTCGGGAGAGGCAAGATACGTTGGAAGCGGCGCGCGCCATGCGCTACCGCAACCTTGGCGGCTAACTTGTTGGTAAAGGGAGAGCGAAGCTATAAAGGGTCCACGGTATAGCTCAGAGGACACCAGTGCGAAAGGTGCGTTCTACCGTATAATAGAGGGTACCTTCACCCCATAAGTGGAGAGAGCAATCAACCAAAGGAGACTGACTGTATGTCTGAAAATTTTAGCCCTAACAATGGGTCTGCTGATGCGCCGAAGTTTACCCCGGCTCCGCCTCCGCAGGGTGCGCCAGTACCGCCGCCCATGCAGGGCTACCAGCCGAATCCTAGCGCTGCTCTGGCTATTACAGCTTTGGTTCTCGGTATTCTTGCGTTCCTGATTAGCTTTATCCCAATCCTTGGGTGGTTGCTTGGTATCGGTGCCGTTGTTTGCGGTGCGATTGGCTTGTCGAAGATTAAAAAGCAACTGGCTAGCGGTAAAGGTATGGCAATCACTGGTATCGTGCTGGGCTCTATAGGGTTTGTTGCCGCATGTGGGATGGTTCATTCTTGGCCTTATTGCCTATGCAGCAGGTGCTCACTAAAAGTAGCTACTTTTAAAAGTGTAGAGTGTGGGACGTTCCCGGAGACGGCATGTCCCACACTTTGTTTAACCAATATTCCATTTGTCAGCGCGAGAAACGGCTAGCGAATTATTCAAAAACCTAATCTGATATGGGACGTCACCGCAGAAAGCCTGAGGAATAGATAGGTGTTTCCGTATAATGGTGCGTAGCCTCGTAACTTTGTGAGGCTATCAACCGACAAAGGAGGAGACTATATGTCTGACAACTTTGACCCTGGGAATGGGCCCGGTGAGACGCCAAAAGCTGCTTCGGCTTTGCCTCCGCAAGGTGTGCCGGTACCACCGCCCATGCAGGGCTACCAACCGAAGCCAAGCTCTGCACTGGCGATTACTGCCCTTGTGCTGACCATCCTCGGACTGCTAACCGCTATTTTCATGGTCGGTGGTCTGCTGGGCCTGGTCGGCCTGATCCCTCGCCATAGTTGCTCTTGCAAAAATTAAGAAGGGTAACGCAAGTGGTAAAGGGATGGCTATTACCAGTACCATTCTGGGTACCCTGTCGATCATCCTGGCTGTTGGTGTGCTGATTTTCAACATTATGGTTTTTGTGCAGATGCAGGAGTGCGCAAAGAAAGCCCAACACAATTCTAATGGTGAATATACCTGTGAAGTTATGGGGATGAAATTCACTGGGTACTCAAAAACTACCACCACGTATCGTCGCTAATATGTAGATGATATGGGCGGTCCCGTAAAAGCTTGTACACTCCACCAGTCACAGTAAGTACAGGATTATTAATACCACCATTTTTTAAAAATATGTATTAACGAATTATATGTACATAGAATATGGGAAACTAGGGTGTCTCAGCCGCTGTGGTTGGGACACCCTAGTTAGTGGTATTTATATCGGAGACACAGCGCGGGAGCAAAGCAGGCTCTGAGGCAAAACAAGCTAGTATTGTCCTGATTACCCTGATTACCTGGTACGGCAAAATACAGCACTGCGTTGATACCAGTGAGAAGGACTCCAACGGTACGGTGATCTGTCATATTGACGGGCAGAACTTCTCTGTAAACACTAGGGGTGGAATAGTAGTTCACGAGATTCCGTAAGCTTGGGGCGGCTCACCGGGGAGGGTGCACATCTCTGCTGATGGCGCGTTTTAGCCTTCTTATGCGCGGTTAGACGCGGCTAACAGCAGGGTACCGTGCGTTTACATCTGATTCGCGTAAAATGGACTCACGCATGTTTTAAAATCGTGCGGTAATCGCCGAGCCCCAAGGAAGGGTATAGATGTCACATAATCCGTACCAGCAATACCCCGGTTACCCTGGTACTCCGCCGCAAGGACAGGGGGACTGCCCGGCCTCCTACCCAGCCCCGGCACCGGGTTACCCGCAGCAGCAGGGGTACTATGCTGGGCAGCAGGCACCCGGCTACGGTACCCACCCAGGGCAGTATCAACAACATCCTGGGTATGAGGGTATAAACGCACCAGGATATGACTACGACTACTATGACCTTTACGACAACTATGGTGCCTACCCTGGGCAGGACACCGCCCCCAATGCGGTTCTTGCGATTACCTCACTCATTGTTGGCCTATTGAGTTTGTTTCTGGGGATCTTCTACTATGTGGGAATACCGTTAGGTATCTTTGCCATAGTTGTAGGGATTGTTGCGCTTAATAAGATCGGTAAGAAAACTGCCACCGGTAAAGGATTCGCTATAGGTGGTATGGTCACAGGGGGACTGGCGCTTCTAGTAGCAGCAGTTACCATTACGATCACTGTTTTCTTGCATATGCAGCTGGAGAATGACTGTCGTGAAGCTGGCACTCCCGACGGCAACGGGCACGTCACATGTGAACTTGACGATGGAAGCTCCATGACTGTTCCCGCCAAATAGCACCATCCTTCAAAGGGGATGCTTCTGAGTAGAAGACATCACCCTTTTACTGTCTCTCCCAGCAGAAGCGTCACGGTAACCCCACACAAGGTTTGCAATACATGAGCGCTGCGGCTATACTGATTCTCTAACCGTTACTGAGCGGTGCCGTGCCGTCTAGGTATGGATACGGAAAACGTTCAGGACGGCGCTTTTTGATAAAAGCATAGGGGGATGATCGGTTTCGACGATGTGAGTCGAGATGGGTGAAGCGTGCCGAGGACGCAGGGTTATCTCGTTAACGCCCTCTGCAAAAAAATAAGTGCAGAATCTAAGCGCACTGACTTCGCACTCGCTGCCTAAGCGCGAGTTGCAGTCTGTCGGCCTGAGCATGCCTTTGACTCAGGGACCGGCATCGTTTTAAAAGGCCACTGCTGCTGGCCCTTGTCGTAGGGGCTAGCGGAACTTTTTATACGAATAGGTTCGTCGGTGTAAGTGTTTGTGCAAGCACCGGAGCCGAAAAGTAGCGTTTTCACAAACTGCGCACGGAGAAGCCCCGTCGAAGCCACAACGGACCGGGGTTCGATTCCCCGCATCTCCACAGAAATCCCCAGGGTTCCGCTCCACGGGACGAACCCGTTACAGTACCGCCTAGCGCCTCCACACCAGTGGAGATGCCAGGCGGCTTACTATTTTAATAGACCGCTTATGCCGTGCATCGTTCCCCAGGATGCCGTAGTATCGTAAAGAGAGCACGCCCGCTAAAAACCGCCTCACCGGCAGGAAGGCGAACATATGCGGGGTGATACCAGTAAAGATTTTTGCAGGAGACGGCATATGGAGCCCACACCTAATACACAGCACCCCTACGCCCAGCCTTCCTCACCCATGCAGCCTGTGCCGCCGCTTGCCCAGCTGAGCCCCCAAACAGTGCACCCCCAAGCCGCGCCCACGGTAGCTGGTATAAGCGCTCTAGACTACGATTTCAACTACAACCGTATGCCTGCCGAGTACGAGGTGCCCGACGAGTACCGGCGCCCCTACGGGCGAGCGCCCGGCGATATCCGCGGACCCGGTTATTTCTACGCAGTGGGTGGTTTTGCTCTAGCCCTTTTCTCGCTTGTATACTCTGGGGTTCAGAGTCTCACTACTCTCTCGCGCGCTGCGTCACTGTACCGGCCCTACGAGATCGTGCAAGTCACTAACGTACTCATGGGTGGGTTGCTTCCGGCACTTATGGCATTCATCCTAGGGATCTACGCGTTTAAGGTCAGCGGAAAGACTAAAACTAAAACCTCCGCATCCTCCCGTACAACCACTTTCGGCTCACTAGCTATAGTTCTGGGAGGTCTGAGCATTCTGGGACTGATAGGATCTGCGGTGCTCTATGTGCTTGCTTTCTTCTAATACAACAGAAACATAAGATGCAGGGAGGGGACGCACGTTCTGTGCGTCCCCTCCCTGCATACATATGTCAGAGAAGAGCGAGAGAGCTAGTCCTCGCTAATCCCGATATCGCTCAGCAGCCCCTGCGCTTTTGAGTGCAGTGCACCATTTGTGGCCAGCACGCTCGTGCGCTGGCTGTACGTGGTTGATGTCGCATTATTCCCGTTAAATGTGGTGATTTTACCGCCAGCTTCCCTCACAATCGGCACCAGAGCAGCCACATTGTGCATGTTCAGCTGCGGGTCAGCAGCGATATCGACGGCGCCTTCTGCCACCAAGCAGTACGACCAGAAATCGCCGTAAGCGCGGGTACGTTTCACGGACTGTGCTAAGGAGAAGAACCGCTGTTCCATACCGTTCTCAGCCCACCCCGCAAAATCTGAGTACGATAGTGAAGAATTCGCAATATTAGCGACTTTTGATACCTCTAAGCGGGTGGCACGAGCCAAAGATTTACCAGCATAGGACCCTGAGCCTTTGGCGGCCCACCAGCGGCGCTGTAACGCGGGTGCAGACACTAGACCAACCACCGGCTCGCCCTCATCCAGAAGAGCAATGAGGGTAGCCCACACCGGCACACCACGCACAAAGTTGCTGGTGCCATCAATCGGGTCGATAACCCACTGCCGTGAGGTGGTACCCATGGTTCCCGACTCCTCACCAGCAACACCATCACGGATACGAGCCCTCTGCAGCTGGGCGCGGATCAGCTGCTCAATCTCACGGTCCGCATCAGTGACGGGGGTGCCGTCATCCTTCATGTGAACGCTCATGCTGTGGTCGGTAAAACGCGCCATCGCAACTCGATCAACGCTATCAGCTAAGGTGTGCGCTAGGCGCACGTCATCGGTGTAAGGGGTCGTGTTCATAGTCCTTATTCGGTTCTCGTATCGGTGGTCATAGTATTTATGGTACGCCCTTAGCGCCCATAATGAAGGAAACTTTAGGTGAGTGAGCCTAACTCCTTCTCATCGTCGCCCGCTTGGTCTGGGGCCGCCAGCAGTTTACGCATAGACGCCAACCGGTCGGCGCCACTGGGCCCAGCCTCACCGCGAGCAACATAGGCGGTTATACCGCACCCGGAGGAGTCACCAGTGTGGGTGCACCCCCTAGGGCACTCTACCGCACCGGGGGCAAGGTCAGGAAATGCCTCCACAACCTTCTGCATCGAAACGTGGGCTAACCCGAAAGAGCGGATGCCCGGGGTGTCGATAATCCAGGTGCCTGGCGGAACCTCAACACCTGCATCCGAGGCGGGCTGAAGCGCTAACGCTGACGAAGACGTGTGCCGCCCCCGCCCAGTCACTGAATTCACGTGCCCGGTAGCGCGATCAGCACCCGTGAGGGCATTAACAAGAGTGGATTTTCCCACCCCCGAATGGCCCAACAGAACCGACACGTTCCCCAGCAGATCGCCCAGCAGCTCACGCACAGGGCCGGTAGTGAGGCCCTCAGCGCCCTCCTCGCTCGGGGCACGCCCATCAGATGCCGCGGAGAGCACAATCCGTAATCCCGAGCGCTGATAGTAGTCCAGCAGCTCCTGAGGGTGGCGTATATCGGTTTTGGTGACGCACAGGATAGGCTCAATCCCCGCATCGTACGCAGCCACAACGGCACGGTCAATAAAACCGGTGCGGGGCTGAGGGTTTGCTGCGGCCACCACAATCACCAGCTGGTTTGCGTTCGCCACCACCACACGCTCGGTCGGGTCAGTATCATCCGCGCTACGCCGCAGCACGCAGGAGCGCTCACCTAGCCTCACGATGCGGGCGAGAGTATCTTTCTTGCCGGAGGTATCACCCACCACATCCACGAAATCGCCGGTGACAATTGCGGTACGGCGTAGCTCACGGGCCCGGGTCGCGACTAGGGTGCGCTCATTAACGGTGCCTTCGGCAACAACAACGGACCAGCGTCCCCGATCCACCGTAATGACACGGCCACGAATCGCGCTCTTGTGAGCGGGGCGGTCTTTCGTACGCGGCCGTGACCCGCGCTTATTGGGGCGTACCCGCACATCTGACTCGTCCCAGTCCAGCACATCACGGGAATTCAGCCGCGACGAACCCACTAGCGGCTCCCTTCCAGCTGGCCCAACATGTTATTCCACAGGCCAACAAAATCGGGGAGGGTTTTGGCGGTGGTAGCAATATTCTCAACCACCACACCGGGCACACGCAGCCCCAGTACCGCCGCGAATGTGGCCATACGGTGGTCCTCGTAGGTGCGAACCGTCACCGCCGCATTGGTGGCTGCCCGCTGAACAGGGGCATCAATAACAAGCCCGTCATCAAGTTCATCGGCAGAGCCGCCCAACCGGTTAATCTCGGCCCTTAGGGCCTTCAGCCTGTCTGTCTCATGCCCACGCAGATGCGCGATACCACGCAGCTCGGTACGTGCCGGAAGTAAAGCGCAAATGGCGGCTAGCGTGGGTGCCAGCTCCCCGCATCGTGCCAAGTCAAAAACGTACTCTCTCTCGCCCCCCACTGCGGGGGAGCCCGTGACCGTCAGCCCCTTTTCACTGTAAGAGACTGTCGCACCGACCGTCGGCAGCAGCTCGCGCCACATATCGCCCCCTGAGTGGTGCCAGGCTGACCGTCACCCGCCGGGGCGGGCCAGTCGGGAATCGTCACAGAGGTACCTGTCACCGTTGCCGCCGCAAGAAACGGGCCAGCGTTTGATAGGTCCGGTTCGATCGTCTTCTCAAACCCGCGAATAGCTCCGGGGCGCACCACCCATGTGTACTGCTCAGGAGAGCTCTCCACCCGAACGCCCAACTCACGCAGAGTCTCAACAGTCATCTCAATATGCGGTACTGAGGGTACCGCATCCCCAACGTGCCGAATCACCAGCCCCTGCGGCAGACGCGGGGCCACCAACAGAAAAGCCGAAACGAATTGGGAAGATGCGCTGGCATCAATACGCACCTCTGGGATTGCGGAGCCCTCAACAGGGTGCTGCGCCAAACCCGAAGACTGCACCGTAAAAGGTAACGCATCGGCCTGATCGCCCTCACAGGGTACATCCACCCCCAGCTGGCGCAAGCCATCGAGCAGGGGAGCCATAGGGCGTTTGCGAGCGTGTGCGTCCCCATCGAAGCCGAACTCGCCAGGTAATAACGCCGCCAGAGCAGGCACAAAACGCATAACGGTTCCCGCCAGCCCGCAATCAATGGTGCTGTAACGCGGGGTGGCGGAAGAGAAGTCAATGGGGGTGACCCGCAGGTCAGGGCCAAAAGGTGAGTCTGTCTCTAAAGACTCAAAACGTGCCCCAAGGGCCTCCAACGCCTTTATCATCAGCAGAGAGTCACGCGAATGTAACGGGGCGTGCACAACCGATGGGGAGTCCGCCATGGCCGCCAGCAGAAGATACCTGTTAGTGAGTGATTTAGACCCGGGGATACGTACCGTCGCCCGTGCGCCAGGTTCACCAGTGAATAGGGGGGCCGGCCAGTCACCCGGTGTTACCCCGGGGCTGAACGGGTGCCGTATCACTCATATGTATCCCCACAATCTTATTAATAGGCGGCGCGGCATCAGCCATAACGGGTGGGCAGCAGCCACCCCGCCTACTATTCTACCGGGCACCCGCCTGTGGGTCCCACCGCGAAACAGTACGACACGGTACTACGCAGTAGCACAAAACTCGTCAATATACCCCATCAGTTTAGTCTTCAACGCCTCCGGAGCCTGCTGTGCACACGAGCTTTTAATCTTGGCGCGCACCAGCTCCTCAAGATTCTTGGCCTCCGCACAGTGCGCACAATTATCAAGATGTTCCTGTAACTGAGCTATCTCCTCGGCGCTTAAGGCACCATCCAAATACTCGTAGATGCTTTTGAGCTGTTCAGAGCAGGGGTTTCCCCCGCAATCCTCTGTTTTTTCCACGGGATCTCCTTATCACTAACAGTTGGAATAAAAACTACTTTTTGCTCAGTGCCTTCTCAATCGTTGAGGGGCGCACACCGTTCTCACGGGCATAATCAACCAGTTTTTCACGCAGAATACGCCTGCCGCGGTGCAGCCGAGACATGACCGTCCCCAGTGGGATATCCATAATCTCGGCGATCTCCTTATAGCTGAACCCCTCAACATCGGAATAGTAAACAACCATCCGAAATCCTCCGCTAAGGCCGAGAACGCCTCACGCACCTCGGTATCCGGTAAAGCGGCAAGCGCATCGGCCTCAGCTGAACGTAACCCCACAGCGTCATGTTCACCAGCCCGGGCCAGCTGCCAATCATTGACGGCCTCAGCGTTAGCGGTCTGCGGTTCACGCTGGCGTTTGCGGTACAGGTTAATGTAAGTGTTCGTGAGGATGCGGTACAGCCAGGCCTTCAGGTTCGTGCCCTGCTTGAATTGGTGGAATGAGGCGAACGCCTTCGTGTAGGTTTCCTGCACGAGGTCTTCAGCGTCGGCGGGGTTGCGGCTCATCCGCAGTGCAGCAGCGTACAGCTGATCCACGTACTGCATCGCATCTGTGGTGAAACGGGTGCGGAGCTCACGGCTGTCGAGAGTCTTCGTCGCCTCGGCGGCGTTAATCTCGCTCATCTGCTCTCTTTCCTGCCGCCACCAGGACGGCACATCTGCGTTCAGGGTCTTCCTCCAGCATACCTGCACCGGGTGTTCCTGCTGGCTCCAACAAAACTGCGGTAGGTTTTATTCCCCGTGAGCTTGCTGGTAAAGCAAAACCCCGGCGCTGAGAAACACCGGGGTTCATAACGTATGCAAAGCGACCTTAAGAGTTGGGGCGCTTACCGTGGTTTGCGCCGCTCTTACGACGATCCTTACGCTTGCGACCGCGCTTGCTCATGCGAGCCTCCTTCATTCTTGGGTGGGTGCGCCACTACTGAAGAGGCACACCCCGCTGACCGCCCTGTTCAGGTACACGCTCCGGGTACAGGACACGGGGCTGAGCACTAGGGCAACGCCGTTTATTTTTTCATAAAAATGACGCGAATGCATCTTATCCGCCGCCAGTGAGCGAAAAAACACGCAGAATCCGCGTCGCAGAAAAGGTCTAGGGCTGCTCCGGGATACTCAGCCAAGAGTACCAGCCGCGGTGCAGTACCAGCCAAGCGATCAGGCCATACCCGGACTGCCCAGGCAGCCCGTTATTGGTCGCCAAATCGTTACGCCACTGCTCATGGTGCAGCAGCGGGTTAAAGGTATCAACATATACCTGGTTACGGCGGGTTACCACATCTGCGTAGGCAGCCGATAAGTCGGCAATGCGCCTGTTCCGCTCAGCGTCGAGCGTGGGAGGCGGGCCTACCACCAGCACCCTGATGTTATTCTGCGAGGCCATATCCACCATGTTCGCCAGGTTAAGACGTGAACGGGCGCTCGTGAGCCCTAGATCAATGTCGAACGTGGAGGGGGGCTATCACGAGACGATTATCGGCACCGGGTGCGAAGCGGCGGCGTGCCTCTTCAAACCAGCGTTCATTGAGCAGATCACTGCCTTCGTTGGGGGCGGCCAAGTTATAGGCCGTGATAGATGCATTATTGTGGGGGGTGCGGGCCATGACACGACCGAACCAGCCTAAGGTGCGGGGGTCACCCACACCCGCGAGCAGGTCGTCGCCGACGGCTACGAGTCGAATATTGCGTTGCTCCACGGGAATCTTTCTTCTTTTATCGGTGGTAGCGCCCGGCGCTTCACCCTTATGTGCAAAATTCTCTAACTACAAGCATAAGCGGTACACGGGCTGTTTATCTAACTTTGTGGCATGTTTTAGATAACCGGGGCGCGCATCCGCGCCAGTGCAGGGCACAGCGCGTATCCTCAGACGCGTCCAATGTAAGGGCAAAGGCCCCGCCTTCTTGACAAATGAAGAAGACGGGGCCCTCACATGAGACTCACTACCTATTGAACCGGTTTAGCCTTCAAAAATCTGCTGCAGTAGAACCTCATGTTCGGCGGTGTGGCGTTTGCCGGTGCCCGCAGCGGGAGAGGCCGAGGCGGGGCGGGCAGCCAGACGTACCGGGCGGTCTATAACCGGCAGCAGGTTCATGGCCATGAAAGGCCACTGGCCCTGGTTCGCGGGTTCGTCTTGGGCCCACACCACATCCTGGGCGTTTGAGTACAGGGCCAGCTGCGCCTTTAATCTCGGCCTCGGGCAGCGGATACAGCTGCTCAACCGTGACAATCGCGGTCTTAGTGTCGCCGCGCTTAGCACGCTCAGCCTCAAGATCGTAGTACAGGCGGCCTGAGACGAGCACCAGGCGCTCAACCTCGGCCGGGTTCACACCCGAACGGTCACCAATTACCGGCTGGAACGAGCCCTCGGTGAAGTCCTCAATTGATGAGGTTGCGCTCTTGAGCCGCAGCAGCTGCTTGGGGCTAATAACCACCAGCGGCTTGTACGGACGGTGCTGGCTGTGGCGGCGCAGCAGGTGGAAATACGAGGCCGGGGTAGAGGGAACCGCGACGGTCATATTGTTCTCCGCGCACAACTGCAGGTACCGCTCAATACGGGCCGAAGAGTGATCCGGGCCCTGCCCCTCATAGCCGTGCGGCAGCAGCAGCACAAGTGAGGAACGCTGCCCCCACTTTCTGCTCCGAAGAGGAAACAAATTCGTCAATAATGGTCTGTGCACCGTTCGCGAAGTCGCCGAACTGTGCCTCCCACACCACGAGCGAATCCGGGCGTTCAACAGAGTACCCGTACTCAAAGCCCATCACACCGTACTCCGACAGCAGTGAGTTATAGATACGCAGCGTGCCCTGTTCGGCTGCGAGGTTCTGCAGCGGCGACCACTCCTGATCGGTGAGGTGATCATGCAGAACCGCGTGACGCTGCACGAAGGTGCCGCGCTGCACATCCTGCCCGCTCATGCGCACATTGGTGCCTTCCAGCAGGACAGAACCAAGCGCAAGCAGCTCACCCATACCCCAGTTCACCTTACCGCTCTTACCCATTTCGACGCGCTGCTGCAGAAGCTTCTGCAGCTTCTTGTGCACGGTAAAGCCTTCGGGTACGTTACCAAATGAGTTGGCGATAAGCTCGAAAGTATCACGCGAAATCGCGGTGACACCGCCGTGAACCACCTCGGTACCCTGCTGCGACGAGGGCAGCTCAATACCTTCAACATTCGCACTGTGAACCAGCGGAACAGCCGTCTGAGTCTCCGCGAAAATAGCATCCAGCTTCGAATGGTAGGCGTTCAGAGCCTCATCCGCTTCTTCCTGGGTGACATCGCCACGGCCAACAAGGGCCCTAGCGTACAGGGTGCGGGTTGAGGGCATCTCATTAATGATCTGGTACATCTTCGGCTGAGTCATTGACGGGTCATCCGCCTCGTTGTGGCCGCGACGGCGGTAGCACAACAGGTTAATGACCACGTCCTGGCCAAAGCGCTCACGGTACTCGAATGCCATACGCCCGGCGCGCACCACAGCCTCGGGGTCGTCGGCGTTCACATGGAACACCGGAGCCTTGGTCATACGCGCAATGTCGGTGGCGTGGGTTGCGGTGCGTCCGTCCTCGGGGGTGGTGGTGAAACCGATCTGGTTGTTGACCACAATGTGCACGGTGCCGCCGGTAGTGTAGCCACGCAGGTTCGCCATCTGCAAGGTCTCCATAACGATGCCCTGCCCGGCGAATGCAGCATCACCGTGGATAAGGATCGGCAGAACCGGGCGGCCTTCAACACCCTGCTCATTGAGCACGTCCTGCTTGGCCCGCACGATACCCTCAAGCACAGTGTTGACCGCCTCAAGGTGGGAGGGGTTAGCCGCCAAGTACACCTGGGTCTGTTTGCCAGAGTCAGAGGTGTACGTACCTTCCGTGCCCAGATGGTACTTGACATCACCCGGAGCTGTTCCCATGCGCAGGCTCTGCGGTGCCGCTGAATTCACGGAAAATCTGTGCGTACGACTTCCCAGCGATATTAGTCAGCACGTTAAGGCGGCCACGGTGCGCCATACCAATAGCCACACCGTTCATGTCTTTACTGGCGGCCTTGTCAATAATCGCATCAAGCAGCGGGATGAGAGACTCACCGCCCTCAAGGGAGAAACGTTTCTGGCCCAGGTACTTGGTCTGCAGGAAGTTCTCAAACGCCTCAGCCTCAACCAGCTTATTCAGCACACGCAGCAGCTCTTCACGGCAGGGCTTGGTATAACCGTGCTCCAGCTGGTCCTGGAACCACTGGCGCACCTCGGGGCTTTCGTTGTACATGTATTCCACGGCTAGGGTGCCCGCGTACGCCTCGTTCAGGCGTTCCAAAATGGTGCGTAGCGGCAGCGCGTCTTTGTCCCCGAACCCGCCGGTGGGCCACACGCGGTCCAAATCCCACAGGCTCAACCCGTACTTCTCAAGCTCCAGATCGGGGTGGGAAAGCACATGGTAGCCGAGCGGGTTGGTCTGCGCCACAAGGTGCCCGTGCACCCGGTAAGCGTGGATAAGCTGCTGGATACGGGCAACCTTTGACACCTCAATATCGGGGTCAACCTGGTTATCACGCGACCAACGCAGCGGTTTAAAGGGAATACGGATAGCCTCAAAAATCTCGTCGTAGAAGCCCTCAGCACCCAGCAGGTAGCTTTCTACGATCTTCAGGAACTCGCCCGAACCGGCGCCCTGAATCACACGGTGATCATAGGTACTGGTGAGGGTAATTACTTTCGAAATAGCATTTTGAGAGATGATCTTGTCAGAGACTCCGCGGAACTCTGCCGGGTACTCCAAAGCACCCACACCAATAATCGCGGCCTGCCCTTTAGAGAGGCGCGGTACCGAATGGACCGTACCAATACCACCGGGGTTGGTGAGCGAAACGGTGGTGCCCGTAAAATCTTCAAGACCCAGCTGCCCGGCACGCCCGCGCTTCACAATATCGTCGTACGCCTCCCAGAACTCCAAGAAACTCAAAGTCTCGGCACCCTTAATGTTCGGCACCACCAGGCTGCGGGTACCGTCAGGGCGGGGCAGGTCAATCGCCAAACCAAAGTTCACATGCCCGTTGTGAATAGCAATCGGCTTGCCCTTTTCATCATGCCCGTACGTGACGTTCATAGACGGCATAGCAGTCAGCGCACGAATTACGGCGTAACCAATAATATGCGTGAAGGAAATCTTGCCGCCACGGGTACGCGCCAAATACTTATTGATCGCAGCACGGTTCTCAATCAGCAACTTTGCCGGGACTGCGCGCACAGTGGTCGCGGTGGGGACGGTAAGGGAATCCTCCATATTGGTAGCCACAGCTTTTGCAGGACCACGGAGGGGGAACGATCTTATCTTCTACTTCTTCCACGTTTTTCGCCTTTGGTGAGGGGGTGTCTGCCTTGGGGGCGGTCAGGGGTGCGTCCTTAGCCGGTGCAGCGGCGCTCTTCTTCGGGGCTTCTGCCGCGGCTGGTGCCGTGTTGGGAGTATCCTTCTCAACGGTTGCGGTGGTGGATGCGCTCGCTACAGCCTCAGTAGCATTCGCGCCCGCCGGGGCACCCGAAATAGCCTTATCAATAGACTCAAAAATAGGCCACCAGGAGGGAGCCACTTGATTTTTATTCTGCTGGTAACGCTCATACTGCTCTTCTACGAACCATTCGTTACCGGCAAATTCCTCAGGTACCAGGTGATCTGGCAGATTTGGCACTTTGACGCCTCTTCCTTACTGTGAATTTATCCGTCGCGTCCGGGGGAGTCCCCGGCACTGAAGACCCGCATCATTGAGGGGCGAATCATCACGCTACAGCCCGCGCGCCGCTGAGACTAAGGGTGCCGTTGTCACGGCATCTTTGCCACCGGCGGCACGCCGGTGTTTCTGCTAATAGTGTAGAGAGAAGGGTGCCTAACTTTCCACCTGGACGCGACTAACTCTGTAAAGAAATTTGAGAAATATGCACCGGGTGCATAGGCAGGACATCATCTCATGAGAAGGTGCCGTCAAGAATCCCCATCAGAAACCTGTAAAAGCCCCAGCAGCCCAGCCGAACACTGAGAGCTAAATCCTCCCTTACCCTCGGATGAGAGAGAAAACTTCGCTAGAATATAGCCTATGGATGACCCTTCTAGTTACCCTGTGATAATCATTACCTCAGCCAGCGGTGCTCTCGTGCGGGTGGTGCGCGCGTGAACATCGTGCTACTTATTATCGGTCTAGTGCTCATACTCGGGACCGGTTTTTTTGTTGCTGTCGAGTTTTCTCTGGTGGCGCTGGAAAGCTCCGCAGTACAGGCGGCCCGCGCCGCCGGTGACCGTAAGGCAGATGCGGTTCTTAAATGCCTAAAAACCCTCTCAACCCAGCTCTCAAGCTGCCAGGTGGGGATTACCATCACCACCCTACTCACCGGTTACACGCTGGATGCTTCTATTAACTCCCTCGCCTCCGGGGCCATTACCTCCTTGGGGCTGCCCGAGGCCGTGGCGCATGCGCTCACCCTCATTCTTGCGATGGGTATCGCCACCCTGTTATCAATGCTTTTGGGGGAGCTCGTGCCTAAAGGGCTCGCCATTGCCCAGCCATACCAGGTAGCACGCCGCATAGCACCGGTGCAGCTGGCATTTACCAGCCTCATGAAACCCGTGGTGCTTTTCATGAACGGTTCAGCTAATAAAATTCTGAACCTCTTTGGGATGGAAGCCCAGGAGGAGTTGTCTGCCGCCCGCAGCCCCGAAGAACTCTCCGCTATGGTGCGCCGTTCCGCCGAACGCGGCACTCTTGATTCATCCGCCGCCCGGTTTGTGGATCGCACACTGAGCTTTTTCGGAGCTGACTGCCTCAGAAGTCATGACCCCGCGCGGGAAAGTCACCATGTTAGAAGATACCGCCCCCGTGGCTGAGGTTATTGAGCTGGCACGTTCCACCGGGCATTCCCGCTTTCCTCTGTACCGGGAAGACCGGGACAATATTGTGGGCGTAGTACATGTCAAAAAAGCTGTGGGTGTGCCCGCTGAGGTGCGAGAAACCCTTGAAGCCGGAACCCTCGCTGAAGACGTGCTTCAGGTGCCTGAGACCCTGCATGTGGATGCCCTCCTGACGCAGCTGCGAGAAGGCGCCCTGCAGCTTGCGGTGGTACTCGACGAATACGGGGGCACCGCCGGGATTACCACCCTCGAAGACCTTGTTGAAGAGATTGTTGGAGAAGTATCTGACGAGCATGACGTAGGTGACAGCACCGACCGGCCTCTGCAATACGGGAACGGTGACTGGGTTTTCTCCGGGCTGCGCAGACCCGGCGAAATCAACAACTATATACCCGAACTAACGGTTGAAGAGAACCCCGAGTATGAGACGGTGGGAGGGTTCATGATGGAGCGCCTAGGACGTATCCCCGATGAAGGAGACACCGTGCCGGTACCTGGCGGTACGTTACGGGTAGACGCTATTGACGGGCGCCGAGTTGACCGCATCCGTTTTATTCCCGACACCGCCCAAACAATGTACCTGCGAACAGTACCCGCCCGCAGGGACCGTACAGCAGCAGGGGAGAAGCGCGCATGAACGACTGGATAGCTATTGGCCTGCTCGTTTTCCTTCTTGCTGGAAACGCTTTTTTCGTGGCCGCGGAATTCGCCATTATGTCTACCCGCCGGGCCCAGATCGAACCCCTTGCCGAGAATGGTAGCCTGCGAGCCAAAAAGGTACTGTACGCCCTTGAGAACGTTTCCCTCATGCTGGCTACCTGCCAGCTGGGTATCACTATCTGCTCCTTGCTCATTTTGAACGTCTCAGAACCAGCTCTGCACCACCTGTTGGAGCACCCCCTAGCTGCCACAGGCATCCCACCTGTGGCTGTGGATGTGGCGGCTTTCTCTCTCACCCTCATACTGGTCACCTACCTGCACGTTATCTTTGGGGAAATGGTTCCCAAAAACGCTGCTGTCACCTTGGCGGCACGTGGTATTGCCCTGTGGATTGTGCCCTCTCTTATGCGAGTAGCCCGCATTTTTGCACCCGTGGTGGCTCTGCTGAACGGCATGTCAAACCGGGTGCTTGCATGGGTGCGTGTAGAACCCAAAGACGAAGTTGCCTCAACCTTTACCTTGGGCGAGCTGCAGTCTATTGTGGCTCAATCCACGGCTGAAGGAACCGTTGAAGACGATGCGGGTGTGATCGGCGGGGCCCTGGAATTTACCGAGAAGAGCGTGTCCGAGATTATGGTCCCGCGGGAGCAGGTGCAGACCCTCACCCTCGGGTGCACCCCGGCTGAGCTGGAGCACGCCGTGGCCCGCACCGGGTACTCCCGGTTTATTGTGACCGACCCCGAGGGCTCATATATGGGGTACCTGCATCTGAAGGATGCTCTTGCGGTGCCGCCTGCGCGTGAACATATTCCGTTCGGGTGGCGGCAGGTGCGTTCTATGTCGGTGGTTGCTCCCGAAACCGATATTGATGATGCGCTCGCTATAATGCAGGGTAATAATTCGCATTTGGCGCATGTGGTGGGGAGCAATGGCCGGTCGCTGGGCGTGGTCTTTATGGAGGATGTGCTTGAGGAACTGGTGGGTGAAATCAAGGACACCACGCAGGATAGGGTGCGGAGGCTGCAGGCAGCAAGCCGCGCATCAAACGACAAATAAAGAGTTGTTTATACGGGTAATGGCGTGCTTTAGTGTTGTTAAAAATCCTTTCTCGGCGCGCCATAATTGAAAACAGTTATCACTAACTGTAGCCTGGTGTATACCCGAACCAGCCACATACATGAAAGAGTCTAAATATGAAGAAGATCCTTGGTGCGGCATCCGCGCTTTTGATGACCTCCGCGCTACTGACCGGGTGCGCTACCTCCAATAACTCGTCGGGTGATTCAGGTGGCGGCAGTAACACCGCGAAGGTTAAGGTTGTCACTTCCACTGACGTGTATGCTGACCTTGTTAAGCAGGTAGGTGGCGATAACGTGGATGTCCATGCATTCGTGAGCTCTACCGCTACCGACCCCCACTCCTACGAGGCATCCGCCTCCGATAAGCTCCAGATTAAGGACGCTAAGCTGGCAGTTGTAAACGGCGGCGGCTACGACTACTTCCTGGAAAAAGACGCGGGGCAGAACAACCAGAAGGTTGTGAACGCCGTAAAGACCAGCGGTAAGCTCTCCGACGCCGACTATGATCACCTGATTGAGCATCACAGCGGGGGAGAAGGCCACGGCCATAACCACGGCAGTGAGGCTGAGGAGGGCGGCGGTCACGAGCACGCCCACGAGTTTAATGAGCACCTGTGGTACGACTTCGACACGGTGAAGAAGGTGACCAATAAGATCGCTGATGATCTTGCCGAGATCGACAGTTCCCACGCCGACCAGTACCGTGAGAACGCGAAGAAACTCACCGGCGAAATTGACTCCCTTGAAGAGTCTGCTAAGAAGATTAGCGGCAAGGGCAAGAAATACATCGCCACTGAGCCTGTGCCCGATTATCTGATTTCTTCAACCGGTGCTGAGAACTCCACCCCCGCAGAGTTCGCTGAAGCCGTTGAAGAGGGGAAGGACGTCCCCGCGATTACTCTGCAGGAAACCAAAGACCTGGTGACTGAAAAGAAGGTAAACCTGGTTGCCTATAACTCGCAGACCGAAACCTCGCAGACTAAGGAGGTACTCCAGTCTGCAAAGGATTCGGGCGTGGCTAACGTATCGTTTACTGAGACTCTGCCTGAAAACACGAAATATGTGGACTGGATGAAGAGCAACGTCAGCAACCTTGAAAAGGCACTCTCCTAAGTGAATAATTCACCTACTTCCGGCACCCCCGCGATTTCAATTCGCGGGGGTAGCCTATCGTTTGGCACCCGTTCCCTCTGGGACAATCTCACCCTTGATATTGGCCGGGGTGAATACTTCGCGGTACTCGGCCCGAACGGTTCGGGTAAATCCACTTTCCTAAAAGTGGTACTGGGCCTCATGCGTATGTCGGCTGGTGAGGTCTCGGTCCTGGGCCGTCCCGCCCGCGCGGGTAACCCCGGTGTAGGGTATATTCCGCAGCAGAAAGCGATCGCTACTTCCACCCCCATGCGTGCCCGTGACCTTGTGGGCTTGGGCGTGGACGGGCATCGTTGGGGTATTCGGTTATCAGGCCGTAAATACCGTGCGAAGGTTGATGAGCTGCTGGAAGCTGTGGGCGCCACCGAGTACGCTAATGTTCCTGTGGGGTTACTCTCCGGTGGTGAGCAGCAGCGGCTGCGGGTCGCGCAGGCTCTGGCGAATGACCCTAAAATCCTGTTGGCTGATGAGGCGTTACTGTCCCTTGACCTGAACCACCAATATGCCGTTGCGGAACTGATTCACCGTTTCAACCGGGACCACGGACTCTCGGTAGTGTTTGTCACTCATGAGATTAACCCGATTATTGAGCATGTGGATCGAGTGCTGTACCTGGCAAATGGCAGGTTTACGGTGGGAGCCGTTGACGAGGTAATGCAGACACAGACCCTCAGCGAGCTGTACGGGACCCCGGTAAACGTCCTTAAATCTAATGGACGGTACGTCATAGTAGGGGCAGGGACATAGCGGCGGAACCCACCTTGTCGAGGAAGAAACCGTGGGCCTAACTGCACGGGACACGTATGAGGGGGAGACTACCAACGCTCCCACCAACCCAGCCCATAGCAGCAACCAAACAATAAACACCAAGAGTATCCATCCGGGAGGTCAGGCATGATGCACGTACTGGCGGCCGCATCCTCCACCCAGCAGGGGGATTTGCTCTCCCGCATTTTTGTGTTTGAACGCTACGGCGAGCTGGTTCAGCTATTGCAGAATTCTATTCTGGCTGGTGCTGTTCTGGGCATCATTGGCGGATTTGTGGGCGTATTTGTGATGATGCGCGACCACGCTTTTGCGGTGCATGGTATCTCTGAGATGTCATTTGCCGGGGCTGCTTTAGCGTTACTGCTCGGTTATGATGTGGTGACTGGCTCAATGGTGGGCTCCATTGTTTCGGCGCTTCTTATCGGCATATTGGGCGTGAAAAAGCATGACTCAAACTCGGTGATTGGTGCGCTTATGCCGTTCGGTTTGGGGCTGGGCATTCTGTTTCTGTCTCTTTACCAGGGGCGCAGCGCAAATAAATTCTCGCTTTTGACGGGGCAGATCGTTTCGGTAGACGCTGACCAGCTGGGTAACATGATTGGCGGCGCCATCGTTATTATTACTATTCTGGTGCTGGTATGGCGGCCGTTGAGCTTCGCTTCTTTAGACCCAGAGGTCGCCCACGCGAAAGGGGTGCCGATGCGTGCCCTGTCGCTGGTGTTTATGGTGGTGCTGGGGATTGCAGTGGCGCTGTCGGTGCAGGTGGTTGGTTCTCTTTTGGTGCTGGCGCTTCTGATTACTCCGGCAGCGGCGGCAATGCAGGTGACGGCTTCTCCGCTGCGCACGCTGCTTCTGTCAGTGCTGTTTGCTGAGGCCGCGATCGTGGGCGGTATTCTGCTGGCGCTGGCTGGTTCTTTGCCGATTAGCCCGTACGTTACCAGTGTTTCGTTCTTCATCTATATTGTGTGCCGTGTGATTGGCGCTATTATGCGCAGGCACAGCGCATCAGGCCGGTCGGTTGCCGAAGACACGGATGCGCACCACCATCCCGCGCACCTATAAAAAGAAAGAAAAGATGTGGGCCTCACCCCGTACTGGGGTGAGGCCCACATTTTTAAAAGCTTTTCTTTTCGGTTACTGTATTTCGACGGTTACCAGGGACTCATTTTTGCGGCGTTCAATCGTGCAGTCGGGGCAGTAGCCGGTTACCTCAACCACGTGCTCAAGCTCTGAGAATCCCGTATTTTTTACCCATAGAAAGCGCCCATTCTTCAATGGCTGGCGCTTCTAGCTCAACGGCTTTCCCACACCTGCGGCACAGCAGGTGATGGTGGTGGGTGTCTGCTTGACAATGCCGGTATAGGGATTCGCCTTCGACTCCTTTAATGACGTCGAGCTCGCCTGTGTTGGCGAGGGACTGCAGCACCCTGTAGGTGGTAGCTAAAGAAACTTGTTCCTTGCGGTTAGCGAGGATGAGGTGAAGATCTTGAGCTGAGATAAAATCTCCCAACTCAGCCATGGTTGCTTTGATAACGCGGCGTTGCCGGGTGTTGCGGGCTTCGGCGTGTTTGACGATTTTACGAACGGGGATGTGGGTATCCAATGTATTGCCTTCCGGTGTGATGGAGCACCTCGGATAATTTGAGAGTGGATTCCTTTCTCAACGACTTTACACTAATTCTTGCCCTGCTGGTGCGTATTTTATGGTTTTCTCAGCTGGTGGCGATGAAAGAAAGTAAATCCTAGGAGATTGTTGTGAGCTCTTTGAAATGGTGTGTGCTGCAGTGGATAGCTTAGAAAATGTGTGATAGGCGTCGCCTGCTAGGGCTGAAGACAGTAGACTGGATGGTATGAAGCTGACGAAGTACACTCATTCGAGCGTGCGCCTTGAGAATGAGGGGCACGCACTGGTTTTTGACCCCGGTAATTTTGCACCTGAGGGAGAGCACGCCCGGCTGCTGGACGGCGCCGATTATCTGGTGATAACACACGCCCACCCCTGACCATTTCGATACTGCCCGTCTGCTGCCGCTACTTTCTGAGCACCCCGAACTACGTATCTGGGCGCCGCAGGCCGTCACGGAGACGATTCTTGAAACAGTGCCGGACGCGAAAGTGAATGCCGTAACCGCTGACAGCGAGTTTACGGTTCCCGGTTTTCAGGTACAGACTTTTGGCGGGCAGCACGCACTGATCCACCCGTTAATCCCGGTCATCGCCAATATTGGGTATTTGGTGAACGGTACTGTGTACCATCCTGGTGATTCTCTGGTGGTGCCGCACGGGGTTAAAGCTCCCAATGTACTGGTGCCGGTGCATGCCCCGTGGGGAAAGGTCCAGGAGGTTATCGATTTTGTGATTGCGGTGGGGGCCCGGCGGGCCTACCCAATCCATAATGGCATGATTAATGAGAACGGCACGGGGATTATTGAGGGGCTGATTACTACCCTTGGCGGTAAATACGGCACCGAGTTCACGCACCTGAAACCCCGGTGATACGGTCGAGCTGTAGCCCCTCACCGGTTGTGGGTATTTGAGATTTTCTGAAGGTAACAGGAGCATATGATGAGCAGCATTTTTAGCAAGATCATTGCAGGGGAGATTCCCGGGCGGTTTGTGTGGAAAGATGAGAAGTGCGTGGCGTTTATGGACATTATGCCTGCCTCGCACGGGCACCTGCTGGTGGTGCCTCGCGAGGAGATTGACCGGTGGCCAGACCTACCGCCGGAGCTGGCAGCCCACCTGTTTGCTGTGGCGCATAAGATTTCTCAGGCTCTGGATCAGGCCTTCGATAAGGACCGCGTGGCGTTAATGATCGCAGGGTTTGATGTACCGCACACGCACATTCACCTGTTCCCAGCCGATAGCATGGCTGAGTATGACCCGGCGAACGCGTTAAAGAATCTGAGTGCCGAAGAGCTTGATGCGGACGCCGCAACGGTACGTGCTGCCCTGCGTTCTCTGGGGCACGACGAGTTCGTGCCCGAAGCCTAAAACCATCAGCGCATACTGGTTCGGCCCCCGTACGGCACCTAACTGAGGTACTGTGCGGGGGCCGACAATATGCTGTGGCGCCAAAGAGACGCTAATGTTTCTCTGCCTTCGAGATCTGGTCCGCCAAATCCTCGGGGGAGAGGTTCGCTGATGAGAACTCCGCCGTAAGGGGCAAATGCAGCTGTAAACCGGTGCCGGGGCAGATTTCTACCTGTGCCGATTTCAGCTTTAAAGTCCACCACATGCCCGCCGTGCGTGCGGTCGTCGTCAATGAAGTGGGCGTGGCAACCGGGAACTGAAATACCCTGCTCGTAGATGGGGGTGCGGAACCCAACAATCGTGCCTGAGAGGTTATCGAACTGAACAATGTCCTCGTTCTCGGTAGCCGCCACCATCTTAGGGTAGGGTTTCTCCTGCTTCACCACGGTGCGGGTGCGCACCCACTCGAACTCGCCATAAATTTTAATGGCGTACATGTAGTTCTTTGACACCGTGAAATTATCAAGCACCTGAGCCGTGGACTTACGGAGCATATTCTGCGGTAGCTCCCGTTTAATCATGGGGACAAAATTCGTAACCACAGCGTACGGGGTCTGATCGGTCAAATCCGGGACTGACACCGAACCATCGTGACGCACCTGGTAACACGCCCCGTCCAGCACCACCATCTCACCATCTAGCCCGTTGAACGTGCCCACCCCAAAATTACCGTGACTGAGAAGTTCACCAATGGTCATCTCACCGTCGTACACGCCATCCAGCAGCTGCGACATCAGACCGGTCTGGAACACCTCGTTACGGAACACAGTTTCACCGTTAAGCCGAGTCGGCTGGTATGCCATCCTTTTCACCTTCCATCGCCTATGTTTTGACTCCACCACCATTCTACGCCCGTCCCCAGCAACCTCCCAGGGTACTTAGGGGTAACTGGCAGAAACCACAGCTACTCTAAAGAAGCGACTGTGCTCTCACTGAGGAGAAAAATGGATCTCGACGTTTTAGGTATGCTCGCCAAAGCAGGCAACATGGCAAACGACGGCAGTAACAAAGGAGACAATAACGTGAACGGAATCGCCGCACTATCATGGACCTTCGTCAGCGAATGCCCCATCCCACCGGACGCTGCCGACCTTATGGTGCAAGGGGAACAGCCGTTCCTTGCCTACAAGACCTTCCGTGACAGCGCTATCTTCACTAATAAACGCCTCATCGTCAGGGACGCTCAGGGCATTACCGGTAAAAAGGTCGAGATTTACTCGCTGCCGTACAAGCATATCCTCATGTGGTCTTCCGAAAACGCTGGCACCATCGACATAAACTCTGAGCTCGAGCTGTGGACGAAGGTGGGCCGTATCAAAATTAAGCTCTCGCGCGGCGCTGATATTAGAAGGCTTGACCGTATTATCAGCGACATGGTGCTGCTGTACGGTGGCTAAACACTAAGAAGGTGACTCCCTCACCGTACCGGGTGAGGGAGCTTCTTCCTTTGATCAGAGTTTGAGCACCATCTCAACATGCTCAATCCCGGACTCCATATAATGCTCACCGCGCTCCACAAACCCCTCGGGGCTGTAGTAGGTGTCTTTTAGGTATGCCTGCGCGGCGATCACGATTTCCTTCGCGTCTGTGTTGTCCCGAATCCACTCCAGGGCGGCGTGCAAAAGTTTACGTCCCAGGCCGGTGCCGCGAGCATCTGGGTGAACCGCCACGCGGCCGAACGTCCATGCGCCCGGAATATAGCGGTGGCGTGCATCCTGAACCTTCTCAAGATCGAATAGACGCAGATACGCTAGAACCTTTCCTGATTCGTCTTCATTCACCATATGGATGCACTCGAAATCAGCATCGTCAGGCTCTTGATCAGTCGATTGCTGACCCACCGTAAACACCAGTGAACGGATAATGTGGATTTGTTGCAACTCGTGAGCGGTCAGCTCGTCAAAATGCTTGGCGATGAATTCGGACACGGGCTCTCCTGGTCTTAGGTATATCGGTGAAAAAGACAGTTCCCACTATTCTAACGTGATGTGTGCGTATCGCACGAAATATAGAGAACACGCGGTAAGAACGTGGCGGAGTGTACGGCTAAAGCGTACCAATGAGAACGCCGCCAATAACTACAAGAGCAAGTCCGCCTAAGACGTACAGCAGTTCCAGCCTTGTTTTCTTCTCGCCCAATAGCAGGATACTGCCCAAAGTCGAGATAATAACGTTCATCTGTGAGAGCGTAAACCCACTGGCAACGCCATTGCGATGCGGTTCAATAGACACTAGGTAGGCTAACGCAGCACCCGAGAAAATCACGCCGCAGATAATGTTCTGCAAAGACTTCTTATCCCAAAGGGCGGGTGCCATCGCGGGTCAGCATAGACATCGTGATAGCCGCTACCACCATACCTACTGACTGCGGCATGAATTTATACCACCCGTCTACACTCACATAATTGGGGAAGAATGAATATCCGACATATCCGATGGTAGAAATTAAGAGTGTGATAACACCGGCCCGCATATTTCCGCCCGAGTGCGGCTCGGGATGTTCCTGTTTCGTGGTCATCCAAATACCGATAATAATAAGCGTCAGAGCCACGGCACCGATCACTTTAGCCTGAACGGTACCCCAGTCGCCGAATGCCACCACACCCATTAACGAGGTGCCTACCAGCTGCATGCCAGTTGATAAAGGCATGGTTTGAGAAACACCGATCTGGGTAAACGCGCGGTACTGGTTTATTTGCCCGAACGCCCAGCTTGCCCCGGAGAGGAAACATAAGAAGAACGCCCAAGCGTCAAGGCGCATAGGGAAGAAAAGCAGAGAAGTCACGATACCCGTGAGAAGCACACCCATCGTGGTGCCCATAATTTGCTGAGTCGGTTTGCCGCCAATCTTAGAGACGCACAGCGGCAGAATGCCCCAGAATAGCGCGGGTATAAGACCGATAAGGATATTCATGGAAAATATTTCCTTAGGCACTATGAGAGAACACAGAATATACAGCTGTTCCTTGGAAGGAACGTTAAACTACCATTTTTTGAAACGTCTATAGCGACTATAAGCTCACTCTAGCTTATCCTGTTTTATAAACTTCGGGTCCAGCAGATACCCGTGCTGTTTGAGATTTTAAAACAAAAGATGCCCCGTTCCTTTACCTGGTGTTTGGAGGAACGGGGCACACTAAGTTTGGGTTCTTACCGATTAGACACCGTAGTACAGCTGGTACTCCAGCGGGTGAGGAATTAGCGAGAGCGGTTCAAGCTCGTTCGTGCGCTTGTAATCAATCCATGCCTGAATCAGGTCCTCAGTGAACACGCCGCCTTCGAGCAGGAAGTCGTGGTCTGCCTCAAGTGCAGCCAGCGCCTCCTCAAGGTTAGCGGGAGCCTTCTTAATGTCCTTGGCCTCTTCGGCGGGAAGCTCGTACAGGTCCTTATCGATCGGCGCTGGCGGCTCGATACGGTTGCGGATACCGTCAAGACCGGCCATCAGCTGTGCCGAGAACGCGAAATAAGGGTTGCACGAGGGGTCAGGCGCACGGAACTCCAGGCGCTTAGCCTTCGGGTTGGCGCCGGTGATCGGGATGCGAATACCGGCTGAGCGGTTACCCTGCGAGTACACCATGTTCACGGGGGCCTCATAGCCAGGCACCAGACGCTTATAGGAGTTCACGGTCGGGTTGGTAAACGCCAACACGGCGGAGGAATGCTCAATCAGGCCGCCAATATACCAGCGGGCAATATCAGAGAGGTTCGCGTAACCACGCTCATCATAGAACAGCGGCTCACCGCCCATCCACAGCGACTGGTGGCAGTGCATACCCGAGCCATTATCCCCAAACACCGGCTTAGGCATGAACGTGACCGACTTGCCCCACTCATCGGCGGTGTTCTTAATAACATATTTGAACTTCAGCAGGTCGTCAGCGGCATTGGTGAGAGTGGAGAACTTGTAGTTAATCTCAGCCTGTCCGGGGGAGCCCACCTCATGGTGGCTGCGCTCAACTTTGAGCCCCACCTGGTCCATCGCCACGCACATGGCATCACGCAGATCGGCTTGCTTATCGACAGGGGAGACCGGGAAATAACCGCCCTTGACAGGGGTCTTATTACCAAGGTTGCCGCCTTCTTCCTTGCGGCTGGTGTTCCAGTATGCCTCATCGGAATCAATCGTATAGAACACAGAATTGGGCTCTACCTGGTAACGGACGTCCTCAAAGACGAAGAACTCAGCTTCGGAAGCAAAAACGCCGTATCTGCAATACCGGTAGATTTCAGGTATTCTTCGGCACGCTCGGCCACCCCGCGCGGGTCACGATGATACGGCTCGCCGGTGCGGGGATTCACAATAGAACACACGATCACCAGGGTCTTCTCCATGCGGAACGGATCAATATAGGCCGAGTCAATGTCCGGGATGAGCTGCATATCAGATTCTGCGATCCCCTGGAAACCACGGATAGAGGAGCCATCGAACAGCTGACCATGAATGAAGAAGTCCTCATCCACCGCCTTAGCCGGAAGGTTAAAGTGCTGCTGCACGCCGGGCATGTCGGTAAATCGGATATCGACAAAGACGATTTCTTCGTCCTTTAATAAAGTCGAGAACTTCCTGGGGACTGGTAAACATTCGGAATGCTCCTTAGGTTTTGGTTTGGGCGGCGGCAGTTGTGAGCCACACGCCACTATCTAGCATAGGCGGTATTTTTTACCCTTGCGTGTCTTTTATGTTTCAAGAACGTTACATTTCCTGCCGCGACACGCCCACGCCACAGCGGTCTGAGCAGCGTCAACACCTTCAAAATAACAACCAGCACAGAAGATACGGGATAATGAAGAGCATGATTGAACGTGAGGACTTAGGCTCGTGGCTTAACGGCGCCCCAAGTAACCAGAAGTACCCTGGTGAGCATTTAGGGCGCCCGCAGAAGGGTCCCGGGGCGATAGCTCGGCCGGGCATTAGGCTGGTCGGGTTCCTCATCGACTGGTACGTGTGCTACTGCCGATCCTACTGTTCGCGGATAATGACCCGTTGCTGACTCTGCTCGTATTCTGGGGGTACACAGTGCTTTTGACCGGGTTCATGGGCCACACACTAGGACACTTGGCGGTAGGAGTGCAGGTACAAACTCTCAACGGGCACCCGGCTGGTTGGCTCAAAGGGCTAATCCGCGGCACCCTCACCATGCTGATACTTCCGGCGGTCATCATGGATTCCGACGCACGTGGTATCCACGACCGAATCTGTAAAACCGTACTGGTACGGATCCGCTAAACAGGACACTGTTTTAAACAACTGCTGCCCCCAACGTCATACAGCGTTGGGGGCAGCAGTGCACGCGCAAAAACTAGCGGCCACGCATCGCGCGACGATCCGGACGCACCCGGTTCGGGTCAACACCCTTGGGGATACCATTCATAGGGTTACGTATGTTATTCAGGGTGCTCAAACGCCCAGAAACATCCTGCATCTCTTTCTGGGTTAGGGTCTTCGGCAGCTTATTCATCGTTTTGACAACGTCTTTAAGCTCCACCTGGTTTTCGTCATGACCGGTCTCAATCACGTGTACCGGAACACCAGGAACTACCCGGTTAAGGTGTTTCTTCTCGGTCCTCACAAGGTTCTGCACGCGAGAAGACGGCCCCTCAGTCACCAGCACAATCCCCGGCTTACCGAGGCCACGGAACACGAGGTCCTGGTGACGGTTAGCCGCCACCGGCTGCTCCTCAACAATCCAGCCTCGACGCACAGAGTTCATTGCCGCACCGGAACGGCCCGGCTGCCCCTCAATCTGGGTGAAAGCTGCATTCTGCGCGCGCCTGCTCAAAATCAGCATCGCCACAATAGCCGCGGCCGCAACACCAAGAATAAGGAGCGTAATCCAGTTATTCAACAGCACGCCCACCGCCACAAACACGAGCAGGGTCAGTGCAGACCAGAACAACAGAATCCACCCAATGTTTGGGTCGGACTTCTTTGTCATCTGGTAGACCTGCTTCATCTGGGAGAACGTTCCCTGACGTTTAGGCTTCTGCTTCTTCTCTTCTTTATCTGCCACGGTGCTTTCCTTTTAGACAGCTGGGGTATAAGACAGTTGAAACACTGCAAAGAATAATTTTAGCTTACAAACCTGAAGCCCACAGGGTACGACAAGCCCCGCCGCTCCCGAAGAAGAGGGAGTAACGGCGGGGCCTGCCTACAAAGAGCGTCCGGGGCCAAACTACATGCCAGCAGCCACGAGAGAAGCGGCTTCCTGAAGCGCTACGCCGCCATCCTCAATATGAGCCAGGTTATCTGGGATCGTGTAGCCGTTCTTCTTCATTGCGCGTGCCCACAGGCGACCAGCACGGTATGAGGAACGTACCATCGGCCCAGCCATGACACCAGCGAAACCAATCGACTCAGCCATCGCCGAAAGCTCCAAAAATTCGGCGGGCTTTCACCCAACGCTCAATGGGGTGGAAAAGCGGACCGGGGCGCAGGTACTGGGTCAGGGTGATAATATCGCACCCGGCGTCGTGCAAATCGCACAGGGCCTCATAAATCTCTTCATTTGTCTCGCCCATACCCAAAATTCAGGTTGGACTTCGTGACCATACCGGCTTCTTTACCCTGAGTAATCACATCAAGTGAACGCTCATAACGGAACGCCGGACGAATCTGCCTAAAGATGCGCGGCACAGTCTCCAGGTTATGTGCGAAAACCTCGGGGCGAGCATCAATCACCTTCTGCACGTGCTCAGGCTTACCCTTAAAGTCGGGGATCAGCATCTCAACACCGGTGTTCGGGCACATCTTATGAATCTGACGCGTGGTCTCGGCATAGAGCCAAGCACCGCCGTCCTCAAGATCGTCACGTGCCACGCCCGTCACGGTGGCATACCGCAGGCCCATCACCTTCACGTTCTTCGCAACCTTAAACGGCTCAGCATAATCCACTGAGACGGGCTTACCGGTCGCAATATTACAGAAAATCGCAGCGGCGAGTGCACTCAGAGCCACCAATCAGATAGGTTGCCTCACGGTCTTCCCAACACTCGTAAATATTGGGGCAGCCCGCCTCCTCACACACGGTGTGCAAACCCTGACCGCGCGCCAGCTCCCTCATCTCGTTATATTCGGGTCCCACAACAGCCTTAGTCTTAATCCAGTGCGGCTTCTTTTCAATGGGAACCTCAGCATTGCGAGCCTCAACGCGCAGCAGCTTGCGACCCTCAGGCTTAATGCTCATGTATGTTGCTCCTTATAGTGGATGTGCCCTCGGCGTAGTATGGGCTAAAACTTATTTTACGCCCGCTGGTGGCAAGCGAAAACCGGTGTTACGTGGGATACGCCAGCCAAGCAGGCTAATCCCACCTGGGTATTTATACTGCCGCCTGTTCGGATGGGCTTGGTTCAAATGACTCAGCTAACCGGTCGGCATACCGGGTGAGCTCCCGTTCCAGCGGCTCAAGAATCTCAGCAGGGGTCACCGTACGCCCCAGCTGCTCGCTCATGGTGGTCACACCTGCATCAGTGATGCCGCACGGAATAAATTGCATAAAAGGGGCAGTCTCATTACAGCAGTTAATGGCGAAACCGTGCATTGCTGTGTTTTTTGAAACACGAATACCGATGGCGGCGATTTTCTGATCCGGGGTATGCTCATCTCCTAAAACCCACACGCCAGAACGCCCCTCAACACGTTCCCCCTTAATGCCAAACTCGGCCAGCACATTCATAATGATCTCTTCAAGGAGGCGCACATAGGCCACCACATCAATCGGTTCAGGCAAACGAACAATCGGGTAGCCGGTGAGCTGGCCGGGGCCATGCCACGTGAGCTTACCACCACGGTCAATCTTCACCACAGGAGTAGTCTTATCGGTTGGGTACTCGTGATCTTCAGTGCGTTTACCCGCAGTGATAACAGCCTCATGTTCAAGCAGCAGAATAGTGTTATTGCGGGTTCTTTCAGCAACTTCTGCGTGAATACGGCGTTGCTCATCCAAACTTTCAGCGTAGTTCACATAGTTCGGGGCAAAACCCACGCGCTCAATAATCACGGACATGCCTACTACCTTAGTACCGCAGGCGAGGGATAAAAAATTAGGTACCCCTGATTCGGGTAATGGGCGAACAATAGGCAGGGTGCGAGTGATATACCCGCAAAATATTACAGAATATTACACAGGTCAGGCTGAAGCGCCCCTCGGAAACTATGAAAAATCATCCAACACTTACAACATGTGGATAATATTTGATGCATTTTGAGTATTTTAGGTATAAAAGATATATGGAGAATATTGAGTACCTAAACCTTCTCACCGAGGATGCGCGCCGAACCATTTGGCGAGTGGAATATTGCCCTAAACCCTCTGACAATGCACCGTCCACTGCTCAAACAGGTGAGCATCCGCTGGGCCTCAAACCGGGAACATACACACTTATGCGGCTTAACGCAGCCGATGACTCCGCCCTTGCCGAAGCGCTCTGCTCCCTAGAGCCCAACCCTGGTCTAGCCACCCTACTCGCTGTTCAGCACCTTACCGGCACCGCAGAAGCTGCGCAGAAAACAGAGAGCGCCGGAACCCTGCAGTGGTATGAGCCCCTGGAAGCGGGGACTTTATCAGCCCTCTTGGCTGCCCGTGAGCATATTCCCGTTGCGGAGGTGGCCTCCCTGGCCCGCAGCCTGTGCGAAGGTCTAGCTCATCTACACCACCAGGGGTTTATTCACGGAGCTATCTCCACCGAAAACGTACTGATCTCAACCCATGGCACTCCCAAACTCATTGACGCACGCCATGCTCCCGGCAACCTCAGCACCAGTGCACTATCCCTAGCGCAAGCCGAAGACACCCGTGCCCTCGCACGGCTGCTATGGCACGCCCTCACCGGTAAACCTCCCGCTGCTGCCCACGAACGCATTCCGCTGCCCTTAGCAGCAGAGGACATTACCGAAAATATGGGATACACGCTGGAAAATGTGCTGGATACAGACCTGCCTTCGCTAGAGACTATCGTTGAGGTCTTCAGTAAAGTACAGGCAGTGCCGCTCAACGCCTACCTGAGTGCACCCGAAGATGTGCGGGAACGTATGCCTGCTGCAAGTAACCAACAGCAAGGCAGTAAGAGTAAACCTGTGCAGAACGCACCGGCTGCTAAGGCTCGCCCGAAAGAATCTAAAGCTCGGCAGGAAGCATCCAATAAACCACAGAAAAAAATCCTCCAAACCTCCAAGAACCGTATGCTGCTTGGTGCACTCGCTCTCACTCTTGCAGTGGGTGTTGGGGTTGTGAGCTACCAGCTGGGCTCGCACGACAGTGCCCCCGTGCAGACAGCCTCTGCGACGACTGCCGCAAACGAGCACGATGACGAACGCAAAATAATTGAAACTCTTATTGAGGAACGTAACCGTGAACTTACAGAAAAAGGCGCTCCCACACTGCAGGTTCGCTCCCTCACTAAGGTAGAACACAAAGGGGACACGCTGGCACTAACAGCAGAAGTGCAGGCCCCAGGGTACACACCTACTGAAGCTGAGTTACGTGATAAAGGGGTGCGTATGCAAGATGGTATGGCGGTTCAAAAAGTCACCTTTGAACTACATCAGGACAACGGTCGCTGGCGTATCGCAAGCGCAGTCCCGGTGAGCGAGTGAATGTAGTGCAGTACGCTTACGCTCGTTAAATAAGCGCTATAGCGGCGCGTATAAAGATACTCCCCAGGGCTAGTGCCTCGGGGAGTATCCTTCAGAAATTATCTAGTGCCAGATGGTTGCGACCGCCACATTAATAACAGCGAGCCCACCTACAGCATGTGCTAAACCGGTAGAGATTGGCTCACCAGCTTTATGTTTGCGCTGGCCAATAAACGCGGCAATGGCAACACCGAGTGCCAAAAGAATTTTGACGGCAATTTTAATGTGGTTAACACCGCCGCTCATTTCTGCGATACCCACCAGAATCAGCCCCGTTACAAGCATGAGAAGCGAAGCGTGAAACTGCCCCGGAAGAACTTTTGGGGTGCGGAAATGAGCGACCCACAGACCGATAATGAGTGATGCACCAATAATGTGTAAAAACACAAGAACGCCGGTAAGAATATGCATGGAAAATATTGTGACACCCTGTCACTAAAATGTCTATTCGTGACGTACCAATGTCGCAGATGAAACATCCCAAGAGGTACAGCGCCATAAAACCTCTCAGCTGCCCACCGCATACAACCAGGCATACAAAAATGCTCAACGGAAGGCGGCGCCGGTTACATGAACCGACGCCGCCTTCCACATCGTGGCTGTATATACGCTACCTAGCGAGCCTTACAGGCCGACCTCAGCCTCAAAGTTAGCCTCTTCCAGGCGGGTCTTGAGGGTGTACAGGAAGCGTCCTGCATCTGCACCATCAACCACACGGTGATCGTAGGTCAGCGACAGGTAGCACATGGAACGGATAGCGATCGAGTCGTTACCGTCCACATCCTTAACAACCATGGGGCGCTTCACGATGCTGCCGGTGCCCAGAATAGCCACGTTCGGCTGGTTAATAATCGGGGTGTCGAACAGTGCGCCGAAGGAGCCGATATTGGTGATGGTGAAAGGTTGAACCAGCCAGCTCTTCAGGAGCAATATCGCCGGTGCGTGCGCGTCCACCCAAATCGGCAATAGCCTTTGCCAAGCCAGCAATACCCAGGTCTGATGCGTTCCTGATAACGGGAACAAGCAAACCCTTGGGGGTATCTACAGCGATTGCGATGTTCTCGGAATCGGGGTAGGTAATCTGCTTCAGATCCTCGGTCATGGAAGCGTTCAGGGCAGGGTGCTGCTGCAGGGCCTCGGTCACAGCCTGTGCGAAGAACGGCAGGAAGGTCAGCTTTGCGCCCTCACGAGCGAGGAAGCCATCCTTAGCCTTGGCACGCAGCTGTGCCACACGGGTCATATCCACTTCGGTGACCTGAGTCAGCTGAGTGGAGGTGTCTAGAGACTCGCGCATACGCTTTGCAATAACCTGGCGGATGCGTGCAGTCTTCTCAACGGTGCCGCGCTTGGGTGAAACCTCGAAGGTGTGAGGAGTCTTGGACGCACCAGCTGCAGCAGCCGGTGCTGCCGATGCGGCAGCGGGCGCAGCTGAGCCCTTAGCGGCAATAGCTGCCTGTACGTCCTGCTTGCGGATGCGGCCGCCTACGCCGGTACCCTTCACGGTCGACAGGTCAATATTGTTATCTTTAGCGAGCTTACGAACCAGCGGGGTGACGTATGCTTCGCCATCGGCAGTTGCCGGTACGCCAGCGGCGGGTGCCGGGGTCTCCGCTGCGGGCGCAGCGGGTGCAGCAGGAGCAGCAGCTGCCGGAGCCTCAGCAACAGGGGCCGGAGCAGCAGGAGCAGCCGGTGCCGGTGCGGCGGCAGAAGCATCGCCAATAATAGCTAGAACCTGGCCAACTTCGGCGTCTTCGTCCTCCTGAATGCGGATCTCGAGCAGGGTGCCCGCCACGGGGGAGGGAACCTCGGTATCGACCTTATCGGTGGACACCTCAACCAGCGGCTCGTCAACCTCAACCTGTTCGCCGACTTCCTTCAGCCAGCGGGTAACGGTACCCTCGGTCACGGACTCACCCAGCGCAGGGCAAGGTAACTTCCTGACCGGACGCTGCGCCAGCGGGAGCAGCTGCGGCCGGTGCCGCTGGTGCTGCGGGGGCAGCAGGAGCTGCAGCGGCGGCAGGGGGCCTCTGCAACAGGAGCCGCAGGAGCAGCCGGTGCTGCGCCAGAACCATCACCAATAACTACGAGGGGGGCGCCAACCTCAACGTCCTCATCCTCTTCCACTAGGATTTGCTCAACAACGCCAGCGACGGGGGAGGGAACCTCGGTATCGACCTTATCAGTGGACACCTCAACCAGCGGCTCATCAACGGCAATGGTGTCACCAACGGCAACAAGCCAGCGGGTAACGGTACCCTCGGTCACGGACTCGCCCAATGCGGGCAGTTCTACGGTGTGGGACATATTTTCTTCCCGTTCTCCTTGTGAATGCTTGAATTAGGAAACTGTGTGGCAGGGATACACCCACGCGGCCATTCTTTGAGAATGCCGCGTGGAGCATCCGCAAACCTGCGGTTTCGCGGGTGCGAAACCATCTTTTAGGTGGTAGGGGCGCTTAGCCGTGCAGCGGGGTGCCGTTCAGAGCCATAGCGGCCTCACCCAGGGACTCATTCTGGGTCGGGTGCGCGTGGATGAACTTAGCGACATCCTCAGGGAATGCTTCCCAAGCAACCCACAGCTGAGCCTCACCGATCTGCTCACCCATACGCTTGCCAATGGCGTGAACACCAACAATGGGGCCGTTCTTCTCGCGCACAACTTTAACAATACCGCCGGTGCCCAGGATGGAGGACTTGCCGTTGCCAGCCAGGTTGTACTCCGCAACCTCAACGTTATCGGCGCCGAACTTCTCCTTAGCCTTCGGCTCGGAGTAACCGACCGAGGCGATCTCGGGATCGCAGAAGGTGACCTTGGGGATGTTAATGTCTTCAACCACAGAGGGGTTCAGGCCAGCAATTTCTTCTGCCACGAAAATACCCTGCTGGTACCCGCGGTGAGCCAGCTGGACACCAGGAACAATATCACCAACGGCGTAGATATTGCCCACACCGGTGTGCAGACGCTCGTTAGCCAGCACGAAACCGCGATCCATGGGGATACCCTGCTCTTCATAGCCCATACCTGCGGTGTTGGGGCCACGGCCAACAGCGACCAGAACGATATCAGCCTCAAATACCTTGCCGTCAGCCAAGGTGACCTTAGCACCGTTAGCGTCCTGCTCAACCTTTTCGAACAGGGTGCCGGTGTTGAACTTAATACCGCGCTTCTTGAAGGAACGCTCAAGCACCTTAATGATGGAGGGGTCTTCGTTAGGAACAAGGTTGGGCAGGCCCTCAATAATGGTTACATCCACGCCCATTGCCTTCCACATGGACGCGAACTCGCAACCGATCACGCCGCCGCCAAGCACAATAGCGCTGTTCGGCAGGTAATCCATCTCCAGTGCCTCAGTGGAAGTCAGCACGCGCCCCTCAATGGGCAGACCAAAGGTCTTAGAAACAGAGCCAGAAGCGAGCACAATATTCTTACCCTTGTACTCCGTGCCGTTCACGGTAATGGTATCTTTGCTGGTGAGCTTACCCTCACCGTTAATAACCTCAACACCCTTCATCTTCAGCAAGCCGGAGAGACCCTTGAACTTGCCCCCAACGATGCCGTCCTTGTAGTTGCGAACCTTACCCATCTCAATGGACTGTAGCTCGGTGTTTACACCGACCTTGGAGGCTTCACGAGCATCCTCAGCCAACTCAGCGGCGTGTAGGTAAGCCTTGGTGGGGATACAGCCGGTGTGCAAGCAGGTGCCGCCCACCTTATCCTTCTCGATCAGGCCAACGGAGAAATCCAGCTGGCGCGCACGCAAAGCGGTTGCATAACCAGCGGAGCCACCGCCGAGGATGAGGATGTCAAATTCTTGAGCCACGATGTTGCTCCCTTGCATAGGTTGTGGGGGCTCAACCCCCGTGCAAATGAGTTCTTTATCTCTGTGCTTTTCTACCCGCGACCAGCGCACGTATCGGAGGGCGCACGCCAAGTGCAGTGTATAAAAACACTTATCTACAACAATACCCCTGTCGCCGTCGGTTTAAGTTCACTAACGGCAATTTTGCGCTATTAATCGCACAATCCATTCAAAATTTTTCTGTTCCACCTTACGGATACAGTCAAGGTGTGAAATTGTACACAAAAGTGGGTGGGAGGTGGGCTCTGCTAACCCTATTCACCTCCCACCCAACTCGTTCACCCTTACGGTGTTCTTGACCAGGCTGTGCGCCCCGCGGCGGCTAGGTTGTGACTACTGCGCGTATGACTCAATGAAGTTCACCAGCGTGGCGGTGCCAAAACCGGTGCCTTCCTTCGGGGTATACCCAAAAGGTGACTCTTCATTAAACGCAGGGCCCGCAATGTCAAGGTGAGCCCAGGGAATGCGTTGGCCTTCCACTTCACCCACGAACTCTTGCAGGAATAACCCGGCGATCATCATGGAGCCGTAGCGGCTGCCCATGTTTTTAATATCTGCCACAGGCGAGTTCATTGAGGCGCGCAGGTGCGACTCCAGCGGCATCGGCCAGTATGCTTCACCCGCTGCTTCGCCAGCGCGCAGAACACGCTCACGCACCTGCTCATCGCCCATCAGGGCGGCGGTGCGCAGCCCTAGCGCCGCCATAGCAGCACCGGTGAGGGTGGCGATATCGACAATGACGTCGTGCTCGTTTTCTGAGGCGAGCGCGATACCATCTGCCATGACTAGGCGCCCTTCAGCGTCAGTATTCAGAACCTCTACGGTGCGCCCGTCACGGATGGTAATAACGTCTTCGGGGCGTAACGATTCGCCCCCGGGCATATTTTCCGCTAGGCAGAGGTAGCCAGTGACCTGAACCGGAATATTCAGCTCCGCAGCGGCAAGAGTGGCCTGAAGGACGGAGGCAGCGCCGGCCATATCGCATTTCATGGTCATCATGGACGCTGCCGGTTTGAGGGAGTTGCCGCCGGTATCAAAGGTAATGCCTTTTGCCGACCAGCCCGATGGACGCCTTGGCATCGGCCGGGCTGTATTTTACAACTGCGAGTACAGGTTTGCGGGGAGAGCCCTGGCCTACGCCCGCGATACCCCCTGAACCCTTCGGCGAGTAGACGCTCATAGTTGTATACTTCAATGCTCACATCCTCATACTCGGAGACGAGCTGCTGGGCCTGCTGGGCGAAAGACTCCGGGGTACAGGTGCGAGGGCGGCTGATTTACCAGATGGCGCGCCTGCTTGGTGGCTTCGCCGAGCACCAGTGCGCGGGTGAGCGCCTCTTCAGCTTCGGCAGGCTGTACCTCGGAGACAATGAGGATGGTTTCAGCCTCATCTTTGATGGAACTGGCTGATTTGCCCCGCATTCCTTTTTCGCTGAAGGAGCCAAGGGTTGCGCCGTACGCTACGGCCTCAATTTCTGCGGGGGCGTTTGTGCCAAAATCAATGGCGATCTCTTCTGCCCCAATGAGCTGGCGGGTGGCAGAACCAGCAGCGTAGCGGAAAGCTGCGAGGCGTTCGGCGGCATTGGTTGTTTCCTGCCCCAAACCGATGAGTGCGATGGTGTCGGCCCCTGCGTCTTCCGCGCCGGGGAGTCGAAGCAGCTGATCGGCGGCGCCGGTGGCGCCAAGAGCCTCTAGGAGCTCATTGATACCTTCGACGGTTTCCTGTGAGAGGGCGCAGGGGGCTAAGCGAGGGCTTTCTTCACCCGCGTACACCCCTACAACAAGGACATCTGATTCGAGGGATTCAAGGTTGGTGGGGGCCACGGAGAGGGATAGGGACATAGGGTACTCCTTCGTGCTGGGTGGGGCCCGGGCAGAGGTGGGCGCCTAGTTGACTAGGGTGTGCACACACTGTGCGTGCACGTGAGGCAGCATCTATAAGATGGTGCGTATCATCCTCTACTGTACACCGCAGGCAGCATACAGATGCGGGAAAGCCCGCTTATGAGTGAGAGTGTTTTGCGTAAGTAAAGTGATGAATATCATTAGTAAATCTGTTCACCGTGCGCAAATTGGGGGTGTAAACCCCGGTATTCCTCTCATGTATGTTTTAAACTGAGATGAATTATCTAATGCGCTGGGGTATGGTGCGGTGAATGTCAATTGTAGACGAGGGCCGCGCGCGGCGAGTTCCAGGAAGGAGTAGTAGATGTTAAACCCTGACGACCTTTACCTGGCAAAAAATAGTATTCTCAGCGATGAACGTCTGCGCGATTTACCGCTTGTTGTGGCCTTTTCCAGTCCTCAGGATGCCGGGGCTACAGCTGGTCAGTTCGGCACCTTCCTATTAGACAACCTGAAACATGTGGCTATTGCGGAGTTTGACAGCGATCAGCTGCACGATTACCGGGCACGTAGGCCGCACATCGTTTTTAACCGTGACCACTTTGAAGACCCAGTTTTTCCGAAGCTGAAATTATATGTGGTGGAGGACAGCCTTGATAAACCGTTTCTGCTGCTGACAGGCTCGGAGCCAGACTTTCAGTGGCAGCGTTTTCAGCAGGCTATGCTCGGCATTGCTCAGCGGCTGCAGCCCTCCCTGGTGGTGTTTATATCGGCGTTTCCTATGCCGGTGCCTCATACGCGGCCTGTGCCGGTGACCGCCCACGGCTCCCGCAAAGACCTGATTGACGGTATTTCTGCATGGCGCCCTAAAGCGGAACTGCATGCGAATATGACGAACCTGCTTGAGGTTCTTTTTCACGGAGCACGGATTCGACACGGTCGGATTCGGGGTCAATGTACCGCAGTATATTTCGGATGCCGACCTGCCCTCAGGGCACTCTCGCCGCATTGGAGTATGTAACGATGGCTACGAGGCTGTCTTTACCGACCGATCAGCTGCGGGAGGCTGCACGCACCGTACACGGGCAGATCAATGAGCAGATGGCTCAGCATCCCGAAGTGCAGTCAATGGTTTCCAGCTATGAAGAGAACTACGATGCGAACTATCGGTCGTCCAATATGCTGATTCCGCTCTCGCAGCGGGATGCCGATAAGGTGCTGGGGCGTGATGAGATTGGGGCGCTCTTTGAGCAGTTCCTGCATGAGCGGGAGTAGCGTTCACAAAACTTCATAATGAGAGGTACCCCTGTGGATATCGCCGGTAGCGCTATCCACAGGGGCTATTTTCTGCACTGCTTAGAGTTATCATCCACATTTTTATAGCATTTGATGTATTAAAGATTGCTTTGAGTCATTATGTAGCCATGACTTCTCAGAACTTCAACACCGTAAAAACGTGTATTCGCACCTGTAAAGACATGGCAGCGATTATGCTACACCAGCTGGGTTACTGGCCGCAGGAATCCTTCGTGGTGGTCGCTCTAGCTGGGCACAATATTGGCCCTTGTGTGCGCATTGACCTGCCCGGCCCAGAAGATAACACCGCCGCATATCTGCACCGTATTTTCAGTCTGCTGCCGGCAACTATTGACGGAGCGCAACCCATCGACCGGTTCATCGCTTTCTACTGCACAGCAGACCGCGATAACCTACGTGCACGCCAAACCGCCAGCGGAACCCGAACACTGCCCAGCACCTCAGAACGTGAGCGTGATGCCGCAATAGCGCATCGCGTTGAACGGTGGCTTCAGCTGCTGACCAACCCCACCGTCACCGGTGGGCTGGAATGCTTCGACTGCATCGTTCTGGGAGACACCACTATCTGGGAGCTATCACATGAGCAGAACGGGCTTATCTTCGCCGGTTTTGTAGAAGATATTCTGATGAGCCCCTACCATCTAGCCCAGACTGTGCGGGGTGAAAGTATCGCCGCAACCGCATCCGAGGCGCGCACCACCAACCCGTGGGATACCGCAGCCACCGCAGATACTGGCGCCCGAGAAGACTGGGAAGCTGCAGCAGAGCTCTGGTACCGCACATACACCCAGGAATATCAGCTACGACACGCTGAAGGGGAAGACCCTCACCTCTTGCAGGCGCACTCCTACTGTCAGCAGAAAGGGGCTGAGCTCTGCTACTGGGAAACCGCACTAGAAGCAATACGTTGGGTGATGCGCACCTTAGCAGCAGATCAAAGAATCACTGTGGGGGATAGAATGCGTCAGCTTCTACCCGCAGAGGTAGCCGGATATCTGGCGGCAAGCCTCAACACGTACGGCACGATTAACTTAGTGACGTACTGTGCGGCAGCCACCCTCACAGATTCGCTGCGGGTGCTTGAAGGATACGGCGGACGGTTCACGGATCCGGCACTCACCACCACGGGGGAGGGCACCGCCATTGAGCCGGGTAGTTACGGGGCTCCTCCGCGCCGCCGTAACACACTGCCCTCTTCATTCCTGCAGACACTGCACGGTAAACAACACCGGGTGGGCTCCCCATCGGGCGTCCGCACCGGTTGGCACGACTGGGTGCGCCGCACACATCTGACAGTGCAACGCAGCGCCGCCGATGTCAGCCAAACGCAGACAGACTACGCGGAAGCAATGGCTCGTCTGCTGTGCGGGACAGACCAAACAGCCACTCCCCGCTGGGAACGTCTTAACGCTCTTGAAGTACTCTGTTCTTTGCTCATTCCCGCAGCCTGCGGTGAGCCGCTGGGGCGGCTGCGCATTGTTCAAGCCTGGATTAATTGGATGCGCGGAACCAGTTCATATGCGAACCTGCTGAACGAGGAAGCGCACCGCCACGTGCAGGAGCACACTCCGTTGGATGATGCCCTTCAACTTGGGCTGCTGCCCCTGTGGTTAGGCGACTCCGCCCGGTGCTGGCGCGGGCCTGCACGTTTTAGCGTCCTCAACGTATACCCCGTCGCCACGTAGGTACCAGCGGCCCTGCTGTAGGGAAGGGCAGGGAATAAGAAAATGCTAAAACCAGCTCTGGCAGGCGCGCCTTAGTTGAAAAAACCTAAGATTCTGTAATACTTGGTACTGACCCCGTAAAGTCAATGCACCCATGGTGTATCTTCAGCAGGGGACGAGTACGCCCGGAATATTCTGCGGTGTGTGAGCATTAAACCGTCACATTTCGTCTCTGAAAGAAGCCTAGGACTTGACAGGGTCTTAGGTGTTTTGCAGACAAAGCACCCCGTAACTGAGCTAGAAAGGGTTTTCGTGTCAACTGCCACCAGCAAGAAAGCCGCAACCAGTGAAGCTACTGATGAGGCTGTAGCCGACACCCCTCAGAAGAAAACCACGCGAACCAAAAAAACCGCCAGCGCCAAGTCTACGACCACAAGCAGTGAAGGTGCCGGAGCGAAAACCACTAAGACCGCTGCTAAGGCGACAACAACTAAGAAACGTGCGACGAAATCCACGACCAAAGCTGCTGCCGCTAAGGCTGCCAGCGGCGCGGAAGACGGAGCCTCTGACGCCGCCGAGACTGAGACAAAGCCTAAACGCACCCGTAAAACTGCTACCGCTACTAAGGCTAAGGCCGCGCCCAAACGCGGACGCAAGAAGAAAAGCGATGACGAGTTCGACCTTGACCTTGACCCGGACGCCATTGACGGTGAACCCCTAGAATCTGAGGCCGACGAAGAAGCCGAAGAGGACGAAGAAGCCGTCGCCAAAAAGGAAGAGAAAAAAGCCGCCGAAGAAGTGGCGGCTAAAGGCTCTGGCTTCGTGCTGACCGCCAGCGATGATGACGATGCTCCCGCCCAGCGCGTCGTTACCCCCGGCGCAACGGCCGACCCCGTGAAAGGACTACCTGAAACAGATCGGTAAAGTCTCGCTCCTGAACGCGCAGCAGGAAGTTGATCTTGCAATGCGCATTGAGGCTGGCCTGTATGCGGAGCACAAACTCGCCGACAACCCCGACATGGACCCGAAGCTCAAGAAAGAGCTGCGCTGGGTAATCCACGACGGTAAGCGTGCGAAGAACCACCTGCTGGAAGCGAACCTGCGCCTCGTGGTCTCACTCGCTAAACGCTATACGGGCCGCGGAATGCTATTCCTTGACCTTATTCAGGAAGGTAACCTGGGCCTGATTCGCGCGGTCGAGAAGTTCGACTACTCGAAGGGCTTTAAATTCTCCACCTACGCCACCTGGTGGATTCGTCAGGCGATTACCCGCGCAATGGCGGATCAGGCGCGTACTATTCGTATTCCTGTGCACATGGTTGAGGTTATTAATAAGCTCGCCCGTGTGCAGCGTCAGATGCTTCAGGACTTGGGGCGTGAACCCACCCCCGAAGAGCTCGGTAAAGAGCTGGATATGGCTCCCGAAAAGGTTATTGAGGTGCAGAAGTACGGGCGCGAACCTATTTCTCTGCACACGCCGCTGGGTGAGGACGGCGATTCCGAGTTCGGCGACCTGATTGAGGACTCGGAGGCTGTTGTCCCGGCCGATGCGGTGTCATTCACTCTTCTTCAAGAGCAGCTGCACTCGGTGCTTGATACGCTCTCCGAACGTGAAGCGGGCGTGGTTGCTATGCGATTCGGCATGACCGACGGGCAGCCGAAGACTTTAGACGAAATCGGTAAGGTCTACGGCGTGACACGTGAGCGCATCCGTCAGATCGAATCGAAGACCATGTCGAAACTGCGTCACCCCCTCGCGTTCGCAGGTGTTGCGTGACTACCTGGACTAGGGTCTTCGGCCTAGCATAAGGCTGCGTGCCACAAACCAACGATGCGGTGCCTGAGCTTGAATAGCTCAGACACCGCATCATTTTTGCATAAATATTCGTTTAGTGGTTAGTTTCTTCCCGGGGAGGGCTTAAGAATTATGGGCATGGGCAGAATGCTTAATAAATACCCACCCCATCGCGGCGGTCGGCACCAGTGCTAGGGCAGCATTGATACCAGGGTGAGTGTTCCCGTTCTGCAGCGTGAGGGTATAAACCCAGGACGCTCCAAAAATGCAGAATGCAAGAATAAGCCACGTGCTCACCGGGTTATTGGGGTCTTCTGGCTTACGGAAATCCGGGTTAAGAAACGCGGTGAGAATAAGCAGGGCGAGGGAGCCCCCAATAGCGAGCCACCCTAATGCGCTCAGGACGCTGAAAACCATCATGAAAAAGGCGCAGAGGAAAAGGAAATAGGGGCCGAAAGTGCCGGTGTTATTCTTCATGGTGCTCACTCCTTGAGGCATCTTTCAATATATTATATATACGACACAATGAATTTTTCTACAGTTTGTGTGTTTTATCTCGCATGGTGGGAATTGCGGGGAGATATATACGAGGAACTCACAAACCGTTACATGCAGCACACAAACATGCTCTAATGGGGTGTGGGCGTACGGCGCCGAAATATTTCAGGATCGTGTTTGGGGCATTGAGGAATATATGACGAATAAACAGGCAGAGATACTAGAACGGGCTCGCGCTTTACTAGCTGAGATGAATGTGGGACACCAAGTTCCCACGATGCGTATCAATACACAATTCGCTAAGTACAAGACGCTGCCGGTCACCGCCTCCAAAATCGGGGGAGTGCCGTACCTACCCAAGGGCCAGGACGGACCCGTAGACGTTAACGGTGAACCTTTGCACATGATTGCGCAGATTAACTGCGCCGATTTGCCACCGAATAGTATTTACCCGGCGGAGGGGCTGCTGCAGTTCTGGATTAGCCCGACCGAGACCGATACGGAAGATTACACCTCATCACGATATGATCGCGTGATCTACTATCCCAAGCTGGGAAAAGCGAACAGGAAGGCTCATAAACTAGTCATTACCGAGGATAATGGCTTTATATGGCCTCTTTTGGGTGGAGAATACGCCTTGAGTTTTGAGCCTGAAAATCTAGAGCCCGGGCTAAAACTCAAACAATACAGTACTGGGCAGTTATTTACGCGGTTGTGGAATGAACGTTATCCGCAGGAGCAGATTGAAAGTCCTTGGGATCTTGATGAACTTGCAGGGCTTGAAGGCGATGACCTTGCGAGTACCTTTATGAAGATCTTGATCACCACCAGTTGGGCGGTGTTCCCGAGTATATCGACTGGGACCCCCGAGATGACAATGAAGAATGGAAAGACTACACGATTAATCTGCTCACTCTTGTCTCTGCGGATGATGACACCATAACCATCATGTGGGGCGATGCTGGAGTGGCAAACTGGCTGATTACCCCAGAGCAGCTGAAGAATTTAGATTTCTCGAAGGTCTTTTATTCGTGGGATAGCTGCTAAAGAAAATACACCATGAGCACTATTTTTGAGCGGGTCAAGCACCTTAATCATCTGCTGAGCCAGCAGGATTGCAAACCCACTGTGCGCATCATTCCTCGCGCAGTTCAGGGAACTGTGCCGGTGACCGCCTCTAAATGTGGAGGAGTGCCGTACCTGCCCGCCGGGGCTCAGGCCCCCACTAACCAGGATGGTAAGCCGCTGGGTATGGTCGCGCAGATTAACTGTGCTGAGTTTACCCAAAAATGAGCTTTATCCCAAGACCGGGATACTTCAGTTCTGGCTGGATCCGTATGATGAGCTGGGACTGGGCATCGACCTGAAGAACCCGGTGTCGCAGGTCAATACTCGCGTGATCTATTATCCCCATCATAGGGACACAAACCCGTGCGCCCACACTCTTGTTATGCCAGATCAAGAGAAACAAACCGAGATGGAATTTATGGCCTGGCCGGTACACGTGGATCAGGGATGGGAAATCGGACTCAGCTTTGAAGAAACCTCAGAAGGAATAACCCCACAGAATTGGTGGGTCTACCAGAGCCGGTTTGTAGAGTTGTGGAATGAACTATACCCCCAGCAGCCTATCGGCGATTTTACGGGTATTGATGCATACGCGCCCGCAGGCGAGGAACGCCCGAGCGTAATGTTCTACCGCGACATAGCTCAGAGAAGTTACCACAAACTTGGCGGGCACCCGGAGTTTACCCAGCAGGACCCGCGTCAAGAGCATGATGGGTTCGATAACTACACAATCAACCTGCTCACCATGTTCTCTGAGGACGCCGAAAAATTTGTTACTGTTTGGGGAGATCAGGGCACTGCAAACTGGCTAATAACCCCGGAACAGCTGAAGAACCGAGACTTCTCGAAAGTCCTTTTTGAATGGTCCTGCGGTTAGCTGCAACTATCAATAAGACTGGTGAAAACGAAAGTCAGGTATTGGGAGGAAAATATTATGGGCCGTACAGTAGCTAAAGAGGCACGGAAAATCGCGGCAGAAATCACTGCCGCCACACGGCAGCCAGTAATCCGTATTAAAACAGCCGGTGCCAAGGCACCGCTGCCGGTGACTGCCTCGAAGTTTGGCGGCGCCCCGTACCTGCCTGTTGGGGCTCAGGCACCCACCAATGAGAGCGGGAAGCCCTTAGGGATGATCGCGCAGATTAACTGTGCTGAGTTACCTAAAAATGAGCTTTATCCCAAGACCGGGATACTTCAGTTCTGGATTGATTCCGGCGAAGAAGAAGGCGATGAATACTGGGGTTTCAATGCCAATGATATAGCCAACCAGGCGAATATTCGGGTTATTTACTACCCCCAGGTGGGTGAAGCCACCCCTGCGGGGCACCCCGCAGTCACCGCAGCACGGAGCGAAGACTGGCCTATCTACCCGCCAGAGGCTGAGCTTGCGCTCACTTTTAAGAAAAAACATGAGAGCCTGAGCGACACAAGCCGTGAATTTGAGGCCCGGTTCGTACACCGGTGGAACGAGAAACACCCAGAGCAGACTATTAACGAGGTCTACGAGATAGACCGCCTGCACGATGGGGAGAATATTGCCTACGACCTGACCGACAGCACTGAGTACCATAAGCTTGGCGGGTACCCCAGCTTTGTGCAGAGCGACCCGCGCGAGAACAACCCAGAACTGCAAGAATATACGGTTAACCTGCTCACCATCGCCTCCGAGGAAGCAAAAAATGATGGTGACGGTGACATTATGTGGGGTGATATGGGTACCGCAAACTGGCTGATTACTCCGCAACAATTAGCGGACCGTGACTTCTCAAAAGTCCTTTTTGAATGGGACTGCGGGTAAAAACTTAGCAGAGGTGCAGATAAAAGCTAATGCACCGCCGCAAACACAAAACTATGCGTTGACGGCGGGGAATATTTTATCTTTCTGCATTGTGCCTTCGGATGCATGACGTACGTGCACGCACCGCGAGAAAAAACGTGCTCTAATAGTGTTCACAGATTTCCGCACCAGTACCACTAGAAGCACAGGAGCAGATATGGGAAAAATTCTCGACCAGGCGCGTGAGGTTATTAAACGAATAGAAGAAAATGACCAATCACCCACGGTGCGCATCACAGCCACGGCGGCTGCTGAGCCGCTACCGGTGACATCCTCCAAATTTGGGGGAGTGCCGTACCTGCCCGCCGGGGTGGACGCCCCCGCCAATAAAGAGGGGCAGCCCTTGGGGATGATTGCGCAGATTAACTGTGCCGAGCTGCCTCAGAACACTATTTACCCTGAGTCTGGGATGCTCCAGTTCTGGATTGACCCGGGTGATGAAGAAGCACTCTGGGGGATGGACGACACCATTGCCGACCGTACCCAAAACGGCTACCGGGTGATCTACTACCCTGAGTTGGGCGAACCTAACCCGGATGCGCGCGTAGCCAAAGGCGAATTGGGACGATTACGGGTGGCCGATTTCTCCCGAAACTGTCGAATATGCGCTCAGCTTTGAGGCGGCATTGGGCGATAAATGGTCGCTGATGAACGAGACCGCCGAAGCTTTGTTTGTTGATACATGGAACGAGCTGTACCCCGAAACACCAATCGAGGATTTCTTTGATGAGATCGACGAGCTGGGCGAAGACCGTGTTACAGACACAATTGACCGGGAAACCGAGGATCAGCTGACCCACAAGATCGGTGGCGAGCCTATTTTCACGCAAAACGACCCGCGCGACTTCGCTGATGATTTGCGGGACTACACGGTGAACCTGCTGACCATGATCTCAGTATCTGACGGTAACTGGGCTGACCCCAACACCCCTGCAATCATGTGGGGCGATGTGGGTACCGCAAACTGGCTGATCACCCCCGAACAGCTGAAAAACCGGGACTTTTCGCAAGTTATTTTTGAATGGTCCTGCTGTTAGCCGCACCGGTTTTTCAAAGGATAATGGCGTGCGCTTCCGTATATGAGGGCGCGCGCCATACACCCTATAAGGAACAAGAACGATGACGATAACAGACAGAGCTCGGTCTGTGGTAGCGCAAATGGTGAACTACCAAAGGGATAAAGTTCCCATTACCGTACGTGCAGCAGATGCGCCGCTGCCGGTGACTGCCTCGAAGTATGGGGGTGTGCCGTACCTGCCCGCCGGGGTGGATGCGCCCCTTGGCTCCGATGGGCAGCCCTTAGGGATGATTGCGCAGATTAACTGTGCCGAGCTGCCGGAGAACACTCTGTACCCCGAGTCTGGGATGCTTCAGTTCTGGCTCAACCCACGGCACCCCCAATGGGGGATGAGCATCAACGATGGGCTGCCCGGGGCGGATGCGCGCGTCATCTACTGGGAAAGAACTGGGCGCAGCTAACCCGCACGCCTGCGCCGTTGAGGCAAACTGGGAAGAACACCACTGGCCGATTGACCCGCCCACACGCGAAATATCGCTTATTTTTGGCCCGCCGGAGACGCCAGACCCCATGCTCACCTGGGGAGACCATGAGCGGTTTATTGAGATCTGGAACGAACTCTACCCCGACCAGGCAATTGAAGAAATTGAAGAGCTGGAAGACCTCGTGGAAGAGGCCGAAGAGGACGAGGATATTCTAAGCGCAATAGCCGATGAGGCGGGCTACCACCAGCTGGGCGGGTACCCTGTTTTCTTTGATGACGACCCGCGCCGTAATAACCCCGAGCTAGAAGAATATACGGTGAACCTGCTAACTATGGGCTCGGAGTCGTACCGTCTGGGAAGCACCGAGCTCTTGTGGGGAGACGCCGGGTACGCAAACTGGCTGATCACCCCCGAACAGTTAGCAGCCCGTGATTTCTCGAAGGTTCTTTTCTGGTGGTGGCAGAGCTAAAACACCTAGAGCTGCACATTAGACAGCTAGCCTCTTGGGGCGTGCCAAAGAACGCCCTGAGAGGCACCTTGCCAGCAGGCAGGGGTATTGGGCAAGACAGCAATATTGCTGAGCCGAGAGGCTAAAAACAACTAAGAGAAAGAGCCGTCCACAAGGAGAAGCTATGAACACACCGGTTCGTATCCTTGAACAGATACGCGCAGTGACCCAACTGGTGAACGCGGGCGCGCAGAAACCCGCGCTGCGCATTACCACTAATGTGCCGGATGCGCCCGCTGCCGGTGACTGCCTCGAAGTTTGGGGGTGTGCCGTACCTGCCCGCTGGGGTGGATGCGCCCCTTGGCTCCGACGGGCAGCCCTTTAGGGATGATTGCGCAGATTAATTGTGCCGAGCTGCCGGAGAACACTCTGTACCCCGAGTCCGGGATGCTTCAGTTTTGGATTGCTCCGCGCCCCGGCTGGGGTGCCGACCCTACCGCACCGAGCAGCCCCCTCAACAACCGGGTGATATATTACCCCGAACTCACAGACCCCAATCCGCACGCCCAGTCGGCACATATCGATTGGGAGGCCGACAAGTTTCCTGAATACGTGTGGCCCATACGACGGGGCACCCCGGAACTGGCGTTAAAGTTCGCGTCTGCGCTTCATAACCCGCTTCAGTATCTGCGTGAACCGTTTGATGAGCTTTTCACACAGTACTGGAACGAGAGGTACCCTGCACAACCCATTGATGGGTATGAGGACGCCATTAGTCTGGGCTGCGCCACAGGCGGGGGCGGGGTAAACATTGTGGAAGAGCTCGACGCAGACGACATTATCACCCAGCTGGGCGGGTACCCCGAAACATTTAACGATGACCCAAGGCAGCATCCGGCCCTTGCTAAGGGTTACACGTTCAACTTACTCACCATGGGAACAGAGTACGAACTAGACCCTGATGTGAAGTGGGGGTATTTTGGGGCCGCGAACTGGCTGATCGCCCCAGAGAAGTTAGCCTCACGCGATTTCTCCGATGTTTACTATGAATGGGAATGAACACCCCGCTAAACTTCGGTGGAGCTAAAAACTCCCCACCCGCTGCGGAACGGGCGATAAAACCGGGGCGGTAAACAACAATAAACGGCGCGCACCCTGAAAAGTTCAGGGTGCGCGCCGCAACAACAAGAAACTTACAGGTGGGAGGTCTGATCATCCCAGGTAGTGCCCGCAATAGCCTTCACCCCGGCCTCGTTTGCGCGAGCGTGGTGGCCGCAGAACAGCAGGTCATGACCCGAAGGAAGTACAGCCCGAACATAAGCCTGCGCGCCGCACACATCGCAGCGGTCACGGGAGGTCAGCTGACGTACCTTAGCGGGGTCGAGAGTGGAGTTCACGGTCATTGTTCACCCTTCAAAAATGTAGAGAAACGAGTGCTAACTCTATGCAACCATAAACCCACCTGCTGAGCCCACCCTCTTAGTCACCTTTCGCTCTGAGCGTCCGAACTGCACCCGGACTACAAATAGCACCACATTGCCTTTACCAGGGGAGAGGGGAGAGCAACCCCTTTTACCAGGTGCTGGTTCGGCGTGGGCGCGCCCGACAATGACCTGCTAAGCCGCTTCTGGGCACAAGCCACGATAGAATAGACCTACGAAGAAAACCGTTGTGAAAGGGAAAGACTTGGCCGCGTCGAACTACACCGCCCGCCACCTCTCGGTACTTGAAGGTTTAGAAGCGGTGCGCAAGCGCCCCGGCATGTATATTGGCTCGACCGACTCGCGCGGGCTCATGCACTGCCTGTGGGAGATTATCGACAACTCTGTTGATGAGGCATTGGCGGGGTACGGTCAGTCAATCCAGATTATTCTGCACCGTGACGGTTCGGTAGAGGTGCAGGACGACGGCCGAGGCATCCCCACCGATATTGAGCCGCGCACCGGGCTATCGGGCCTGGAGGTGGTCTTCACCAAGCTGCACGCGGGCGGCAAATTCGGCGGCGGCTCGTACACGGCCTCCGGCGGTCTGCACGGGGTGGGTGCCTCCGTGGTAAACGCGCTGTCATCCCGCCTGGATGTGCAGGTGGATCGCGGCAGTAAAACCTATCAGATGTCGTTCCGCCACGGCATGCCTGGGCGGTTCGACTCGAGCCGCACCCCCAAACCGGAGGACACGTTCACCCCGGCCGCAGAAGGCGCCGAGGCGCTGCAGATTGTGGGCAGAGCAAAACGGGGTGTCACCGGAACCCGCGTGCGCTACTGGGCTGACCCGCAGATCTTTACCCCTGATGCACGGTTCAGCTACGAAGATCTGGTTTCACGCGCCCGACAGACCTCGTTCCTGATTCCCGGGCTGCGCATCGCCATTAGGGACGAACGGCGAGTGCCCGGAACCCCCGGCGAGTTCGGCCCCCACGAAGAAGTTTTTCAACATGATGGCGGCATTAGTGAGTTCGTAGAGTTCTTAGCGCATGACAGTGCGGTAACCGATATCTGGCGGTTTACCGGGCGTGGCTCATTCACCGAAACCGTGCCCGTGCTGGGGGAGGACGGGCGCTCCCAGCTCACCGACGTGGAACGTGAATGTGAAGTTGATATTGCCCTGCGCTGGGGGATAGGGTACGAGACCACTATCCGTAGTTTCGTCAATATTATTGCCACCCCCAAAGGCGGCACCCACACCACCGGGTTTGAGCAGGGGCTGCTGCGCACCTTCCGTAAACACCTGGCCGATAATGCCCGCAGGTTCAAAGTCGGTAACGACAAGATCGAGAAGACGATGCGCTGGCCGGGTTAACGGCGGTGCTGACGGTGCGCCTGGCCGAGCCGCAATTTGAGGGGCAGACCAAAGAGATTCTGGGAACCCCGGCGGTGCGGCAGATTGTGCTGAAAGTGGTATCTGACCAGCTCAAGGCGCGCCTGCAGGCGACCGGGCGGGCCGATAAGGCGCAGGCAAATGCCCTGTGCGAGAAGGTTGTCTCGGAGATGAAAACCCGCATCTCGGCGCGGGTGCATAAAGAGGCGCAACGCCGTAAAACCGCCCTGGAATCCTCGTCAATGCCGACCAAGCTGGTGGACTGCCGCTCGGGGAACGTGGAACATTCTGAACTGTTTATTGTGGAGGGTGACTCCGCACTGGGCACAGCCCGCCTGGCGCGGTCTTCCTCATACCAAGCGCTGCTGCCGATTCGCGGTAAAATCCTGAACACCCAGCGCGCCTCGGTCTCTGATATGCTCGCCAACGCCGAATGCGCAGCGCTGATCCAGGTGATTGGTGCCGGATCCGGGCGAACCTTCGACCTTCAGGCAGCCCGCTACGGCAAGGTAATTATGATGACCGATGCTGACGTGGACGGGGCGCACATCCGCACCCTGCTGCTGACCCTGTTTTACCGGTATATGCGCCCGCTCATTGAGGACGGGCGTGTATGCCGCCGTGCCGCCGCTGCACCGGGTGGAGGTTATTAACCGGGGCAAACCTAATGAGATGGTGTACACCTACTCGGAGCGGGAACTGCATGAGCTGCTTGACCGGCTCACTGCTGAAGGTAAGGGGTATAAGGAGCCGATTCAGCGGTATAAGGGCTTGGGCGAGATGGACGCCGACCAGCTGGCTGAGACTACTATGGACCCGCGTCACCGTATGCTGCGGCGCATCCGGGTGGAGGATGCGGAGGCGGCAGAGCGCGCTTTTGCCCTGCTCATGGGGTCGGAGGTGGCCCCGCGCAAGGAGTTCATTATTGCCGGTGCACACCAGCTGGATCAGGAAAATATCGACATCTAGCACACCCTGAACACAAAATGGTGACAATACTCACTGTGTGTTTTCTCATAGATAGTTTGTGACTGTAACAAAGTGGCTGTTTAGTGCTTGCAAAAGCACTATCCGGGCCACTTTTGTTCATTTCCCGACCCGCCTGCCAGGGGATGGGGCCTGCGGGGCATAGTTTGTTACCGTTCATGCCGCGACGGAATGTGCCTATAAATAATGATTTACGGGTAAATACTTTCAAAAAGATGATAGCGTTTAATCCACCTTTAGACCCTAGTCAAGCCTCACCCCGACCCCTCAAAATTCGCATGATTTATGCCGAAAATAAAAGGTTGTAGTGTAAGAGGCATTGCACTTATATAATCGCCGGATCTATGGCAGATCCGGCGACAACCACATAAGCACTACACACTAAGAAAAGGACCGCTATGGATCCCCTTGATGTTGGGCGGTGGCAGTTTGGCATCACCACCGTGTACCACTTCTTCATGGTGCCGCTAACTCTCGGGTTGGGTATGGTCGTCACCTACCTGTACCTGCGTTACGTCTTCACCAAAAAGACGAATACAAGCGCATGACAAAGTTCTGGGGCAAACTGTACCTCATTAACTTCATTATGGGTGTGGCCACCGGCCTGGTGCAGGAATTCCAGTTCGGCATGGCCTGGAGCGAGTACTCCCGATTCGTGGGCGACGTCTTCGGCGCCCCCCTAGCGATGGAAGGGCTGTTCGCGTTCTTCGTCGAATCGACCTTCTTAGGCCTGTGGATCTTTGGCTGGGACAAACTCAAGCCCAAGGTACACGCCTTCTGCCTTTTCGCCGCCGTAGCCGGCTCATGGATCTCGGCGTACTTCATTCTCGCCGCGAACTCGTGGATGCAGCACCCCGTCGGCGTTGAAATGATCGACGGCCGCCCCCGCCTCGTCGATATCTGGGCTGTGCTCACCAATAACACCGCGCTGCTGACCTTCCCCCACGTGATCTTCGGTGCTATCCAGGTTGCTGGCGGGTTCATGGTCGGAATCGCCTGGTACAAGCTGTGGCGCCGCCGCAAAGACGGCATCGACACCGTAGAGGACGGCAAAGTTGTGGTCGGCGACGCCGAAGTCGGAGGCCGCGACAAGAAAGACTACCTGGTGTGGTTCCGCTCCCTGCGAGTAGGCGCCGTGGTAGGCCTCATCGGCTTTATGGGCGTGGGGCTTAGCGGGCACATGCAAGCGCAGCTGATGATCCACCAGCAGCCCCTGAAAATGGCGGCCGCCGAGGCAGCCTGCCACGACGGCACCGGCTTCTCGGTCCTGTCCATATCATCCCCCGGCGCGCAGGACTGCGACAAAGTACACGCCGTCCTTGAGGTACCCGGCGCCCTCTCTTTCCTAGCGCACGATAACTTCACCACCGAGGTGAAAGGCGTGAACACCCTGCTGCCCGAATACAAAGAAAAGTACGGCACGCACCTGGCCAACAACCCCCCTCTACGGTGAACGCGCAGGCCAAGAAATCCAGTACCTGCCGCTCATGGAAGTCACCTACTACGGGTTCCGCGGCATGATCACCTTCGGCGGTATCGGCGCCCTCTCATACGTGTACGTACTGTGGGTGACCCGCAAGAAAGGAACCGGCACCGTCCCAGAAGCTAAATGGTTGAAGAACCTCGCAATCCTGGGTATTCTCGCCCCGTTCTTCGGCAACGCCCTGGGGTGGATCTTCACCGAAATGGGCCGCCAGCCGTTCGTGGTGGCACCCAACCCTGAAGGCGACCCCGCCGTCATGATGTTCACCGCCGCCGCCGTCTCACCCGGTGTTTCAGGCGAAGAGATCCTGTTCTCCCTGATCTCCCTCGGGGCGGTATACGGCATCCTGATGGTAGTCGAAATCTACCTACTGGTTAAATATGTGAAATCCGGTGTGGTGGCCGCAATGCCCGAACTCGTGCAATCCCACCATGACGACGCCGACAAAGACAGCGCCGCGCAACGGGACGTGCTGGAGTTCGCCTACTAGGCGCCAAGGATTGAAGGACTCAACATCATGAACTTCGACTTTAATATTTTCGCGGGCCAGCCGACACTACCAACCATCTGGTTCGTGGTGGTTGGCGTGTTCTGGATCGGCTACCTCATCCTTGACAGCTTCGATTTGGGCGTGGGGATGCTCATGAGCCGTTTCTTCGCCAAGAACGAGCAGGAACGCCGCCTGCTGCTGAACACTATCGGCCCCGTCTGGGACGGCAACGAAGTGTGGGTGGTCACCGGCGGCGCGGCAACATTCGCCGCATTCCCGCTATGGTACGCGTCCCTGTTCTCGGCACTGTACGTTCCACTGACACTGGCGCTGCTGGCACTGATTTTCCGTGCGGTTGCCATCGAATACCGCGGCAAGAAAAACGACGAACGCTGGATTAACGGGTGGAACACCGCCATCTCAGTATCCTCGTTCTTCATCGCCCTGCTGGTGGGGGCGCTGCTGGCGCTCACCTCAATCGGGCTGCCCATTAACAGCAACGGCGACCGCGTGGGCGGTGCCTTCGCCTGGGCAAGCTGGCCCGTACTCCTGGGCGGGCTGTCACTGGTAGGGTTTTCCCTCATGCAGGGGCTCGCATTCGTGGCACTCAAAACCGACGGGGAAATCCGGCACCGTGCCCGCGCAGCCCTAGTGCGCCTGCTGCCGATCGCCCTGCTGCCAATTACCGGGTGGGTGCTGTACATGCAATTCACCACCGGCAACGGGGTGTCATGGCTGTGCACGATACTGGCGGTTGTGGCCGTGGCCCTAGGCTGGTTGAGCGCTAAAGCAGGACGCGAAGGCCGCGCATTTCGCGGGGCTGAGCCTATTCATAGCGTTCGGTGCGCTGGCTATCTTCACCGCACTGTACCCGAACGTGCTGCCCTCCACCCTGGACGCCTCCCACTCGCTCACCATTGCGAACGCCTCCAGCTCCGAATACACCCTGGGCGTGATGAGCGTGGTTGGGCTCATGGGCCTGCCCGTTATTCTGGTGTACCAGGGCTGGACGTACTGGGTGTTCCGCAAACGCCTGCGCGTTGAACACATCCCGGCTGCACACGACGCCACCGACCTGGCAAAACTGCCCAATAAGGTAGCGGCGGAATAGAAACCAGCGAAACCGGCCCCTTAGCAGCTGACAAACACGCCCCCGCATCATAGGCCCAAAGCCACGATGCGGGGGCGTGGCTCAAGAGAACCAATAACAGCCCGATCACCTGCTGCAACAGCCTGGCAGCACCACCGACACCACCCAGCTACACCCCGTGCATAAGACGGCCAGGTGGTGAGCGGCGGGTCATAAATACCTACGCACCCCAACGGGTGAAACCTCCCGGAATGTTCCCTAAAATATGGGGTGTATGAGACAGCCCGCAAGGGCCAACAACCCGGGGAACAAGAAGAGAGCCCAACGGTGAGCACACACTCAACTAAAAACACCACACGTGCGGGCGCCACACGCACCGCACCACCCTCGAACGGGGCAGCCACTAAGCGCGACAACAAACGCCCGCCACTAGGGCCTAACGCCCGCAAAAACCTGGGCGTATTCGCCGTGCTCACCATGGCGCACACCCTCGCCACCGTCATCTTCAGCGCAGCCCTCGCATCCGCCATAGCACGGGCCGCACACGCCGGGTTCGCTGCGCTCGCCGCCGAACACGAACGCCGCAAACACACCTCAACTCCCGAAGAGTACCGGGCGCTCATCGAATTCGCCGGGGACTCCCAAGCCAAACTTGACGGCACGCTCGGGTGGCTTCTCGGCGGCGGGGAGAGCATCACCATTACACTCATTATCAGCGGGGTGCTGGCCCTCCTGGCCCGCGCCGGATTCGAGTACCTGCTCACCCTCAGCGCCCAGAAAGCCGCATCCGGGGCGAAATCAAGTATTCGGCGGCAGCTGCTGCAGCGGGTGCTCGCAACCGGCGGGGCCGACACCCCCGAAGGCACCGGCGCCACCGCCGTGCTCATCTCACGCGGGCTGGACGCACTCGATAACTACTACACCAAAACCCTCACCGCATTCGTCAGCTCCGCCGCAGTGCCCGCCACCCTGTGGGTTGTTCTGCTGCTTTTAGACCCTATAAGCGCCATCACCGTGGCCTGCACCCTGCCGCTCATCCCGCTCTTCATGGTGCTCATCGGCAAAACCACGCGTGAAGACACCGCCGCCGCACAATCCGAACTGCACCGCCTCTCAGACCACATTCTTGAACTGGTGCGCGGGCTGCCGGTGCTCATCGGGTTAGGGCGGGAACGCGCCCAGACCCGTGCATTAGCGGCAATCGGCGAGAAATACCGTGCCCGCACCATGCACACCCTGCGCAGCGCCTTCATGTCATCCCTCGCGCTGGAACTCATCACCACCATCTCGGTGGCCCTGGTGGCTGTGCTCATTGGTGTGCGCCTGGTAAACGGGCAGATGGGGCTAGACACCGCCATCCTGGTGCTGCTGCTCGCCCCCGAATGCTACCAGCCGCTGCGGGATGTTGGCGCCGCCTACCACCAGTCAGAAGACGGGGTAGCCGCGCTGCGGGCCGCCCAGAACATTATTGATGCACCCCAGCCAGCGGGCACCACCCACGAGGCACCGCACAGTAACGAGCAGAACGGTAAAGGCCTGACGGTTGAGAAACCTGACCGTCGCCTACCCCGGCCGCGGCACAGTACTCAGCAACCTCAGCTTCACCCTGCCCGGCAGCCAAGAACGCGGGGGAGCGGGCACCATCCTGGGGATTACAGGACCCTCAGGATGCGGCAAATCAACCCTGCTCGGCGTGCTGTCCGGGGCGGTCCGTGAGGGCCTGGTACCCACCGGCGCATCAGAGCCCGTGCATGTGGGCGGTGCCGTCGAGCGGGGTGGGGCACACCCTGATGATCGCGCAGTCACCGCAGTTCGCCGCGCCCACGGTACTGCTGGAGATGGCCCTCTACGCCTTCAGCGCCTCTAAGAGCGAGCAGGAGTACGCCGCGCAGCTACTCGCGGCAGACACCGAATTTGCCCCCTCCGACACGGTGCTCCTTACCGGCTATCTGGCTGAGCTGGGCCTTGAAAACCTCGCCGAACAAGCCCCCGAATCGCTCAGCGCGGGCCAGGCCCGCCGGTTAGCGATCGCCCGCACCCTCGCCCGCGCCGACGCCCTATACCGGGCCGCAGCCGCCGATGAGCACCACCGTGATGAAGCCTCCGCCCGCCAGCGGCCCCGCCTGAGTGTGCTCGTGGATGAACCCACCGCCCACCTGGACGCACACGCCGCACATCTGGTGACCCGCGCCTTAGGGGCGCTGGCGGCACGCGGTGCGAACGTGCTCATCGTCACCCACGAGGGGGAACTGGCCGAGCACTGCGCCCTCTGGCTGCGGGCAGACGCGCACCCCGGCGGCGGCTACCGTTGGGCGCTTAAAACAAACCCGGCGCCTGCCCCAATCCCCGCGTCCGCACCACTAGCGCAGACGCACACACCGGAGACAACAACAAAAGCGGCCCTGCCCAGCAGCCCCGCAGAGCCCGGCACGACCCCCGGTGTTCTTGCGACCCTCAAAACCCTGCGCGGACTCACGAAAATAGGTGTGCTCAAAGCCGCCGGGCCCGTCATGATGGCGGCAGCAACCTCACTCGCGGCCGTTGCCCTCACCGCCCTCTCCGGGTGGCTGATTGTGCGCGCCGCCGAAGGCCCCGCCATGATGTACCTGATGGTCGCCATCGTGGGTGTGCGGTTCTTCGGGCTGGGGCGCGCCACCGCACGTTACGCTGAGCGTCTGCTCACCCACTCGCGGGTACTTGCCGCCGCTAACACCCTGCGCCTGCGCGCATGGGCGGGGGCGTACCGCAATATCGGCAGTGTGCGCGCCCTGCTGCGCGGCGACGCCCTGCTGGAGCGGCTCATCGGCGGCATTGATGAGCTGCGCGACGGCATACCGCGCGTGATTCTGCCGCCCGCCGCGCACCTGCTGGTGATGGCCGTGGCACTGGTGAGCACCTGGGTGATTCTGCCGCAGGCGCTGGGGCCGGTGGCGCTCGCGGCGTTTATCACAACTGTGCTGGCCCCGTGGGTGGTGCTGCGTGCGGACGCCCGCGCTGAGGGGATTTCGCGCGCATCGACCGCGCAGCTGATGCGGTTGAGCACCAGCCTGCTTGGCTGCCGCAGAGGATGCGCGCGCTAACGGGGTGTCGCAGACGGCGGTTGCCGCCGCCGCACGGGTGGACGCGCGGAACCTGCGGGCACTGACCCGGGGGGCGTACGCGCAGGGTGCGGGGCGTGCCCTGGCTGTTGTGGCCTGGTTTGGTGCGGCGCTGTGGTGCGCGGTCATTGCGTACCCGCTGGCGGTGTCGGGCACGGTGGGGGCGCCGGAGTCGGCGATTGTGGTGCTCATGTGCACCGGCATGATTGAGAGCACCGTGGGGCATCTTGAGGCGGTGCGTTCGTGGCCCGCTTTTGCGCGCCTGGTGGCCCGGATCGCCCCCGATGTGGCGGCTGAGGCGGATATCCCTGACCTCACAGACGACGAGGAAGCTGCTAACCGTGCCCACTCCTCGGTGCTCGCTCCTGCGTCTGGGCGGGGGCCCGCCCTGGAGCTTGCGAACGCCGCCGCACGCTGGCCCGGCATGGAGACCCCTGTCTTTGAGGGCCTTACCGTGAGCGCGCGTGCGGGGGAGTGGACTGGTGTTACCGGGCCGTCGGGTTCGGGTAAGAGCACTGTTTTAGCGAGTCTGCTGGGGTTTTTGCCGCTGGAGGCTGGGCAGGTTCGTGCGCACGGGCAGGCGCTGGATGCTGAGCGGGTGCGCGGTTACGCGGCGTGGTGCCCGCAGGCGGCACATATTTTTGAGTCCACCCTTGAGGGTAACCTGCTGCTGGCTCGTGACCGTTCGCAGCGTCCCACCCAGCAGCAGATGGTGGCTGTGCTGCGCCGGGTGGGGCTGGGGCAGTGGTACGATACGCTCCCTGAGGGGTTACGCACCAGGGTGGGTGCTGGCGGCGGGTTCCTTTCGGGCGGGCAGCGGCAGCGTCTTGCGGTGGCTCGTGCTCTGCTTGTGGATTCCCCGGTGCTTCTGCTGGATGAGCCGACCGCGCATCTGGACTCTGAATCAGCTGCGGCGCTTATGGCTGATCTGGATACGGCAACCCGCGCCGGCGGTACGGCGACGGTATTTGGTCTCGCACCGCCCCGAAGACATTGCCCGCTGCGATACGGTTGTTACCTTGGAATAGGTCTATATATGACGTTGTGAGGGGTTCAAGAAAATGTTAGAACCCTGTTTTAGACGCCTTGAGAAGCCGTAGGCTTTGGGCAGAATGAAGGCTGCGCTCTATATACGGTCAAGCCAGTCAGATTGCTTTTACCATTATCAGACAGGGAGTATCTTCGCCCCACAGGTTCGTCTCTTCAAGGGGCAAAAACCCTACAGATTTATAGAAATTGCGGGTGCGTTGGTACGGTTCGTTGAGAAAAGATTCCCCAAGCGTCTTGACCTGTATCAGCCTGATACCGCGGTTACGTGCCTCCTTTTCAAATGCATTTATTAGGGAAGTGCCAATTCCGTATCCGTGAAAGGCGGCATCTACCGCCAGCAAATGAATTTCTGCCTCAACCGGGTAGTGCTGGGCGATCAGCATGATACCCACAACTTCGTGGGTTTCCGGGTGAGCTACCGTCCACGTTTCCAGTCGTTCAGCAGCATGTATGTATTCGGCATTGGACTCTTCACGCCCAAACCATTCAGGCAGGGTCTTGAGGATACGTGCCACCGCTTGAGGGTTGTGAGCGGTTTGAGCTGCCGGGAGCCAGGGGATAGTCATGACTGTTTCCTTAAGAATTATGTTTTATGGGTACTAAAAATAGCCGTGTTCAGGGTGTGACGCGGATACGTGGAACGGATCGTCATAAGACAATATCTAAACAGTCATAGCACGAGCATACCTGATGAATATGACGGGATGGAGCTTTCAGATGTTAGGCTGAGCTTGTACGTATTTCCGCCTCAGATGATGGAGGGCATCATGATTGACGAGACGATGAAAGCGCTTACCGAGGAGCTGATTGCGCGCGGCACCAGCTACGATATTGATTTTCTGCGGCGGGTGTACGCCGATGACCTGAATTTGTGCGGATCCTGCCGGATAATACGGTGCAGATTCTCTCAAAACAGGACAATATCGATTTCTTTCAAGCCCTCAAAGACAGCGGCGCCGCACCCTGAACACTGCGCACACCATACTTTTTGCCGATTCTGACGGTGAAACCGGAACTATTGTGCTCAAACGCAGGATGAGCCAGGGCGCGCAGGAGCAGGATTTTCTATTCACCATCACCTGGAAGAAAGCGCAGCGAGAAACTGGCAGATTGTTCAAGAAATCGTGGCGGTTCTGGGCGGCTAGGCAAAACACCCGCCTCAAACAGCGGGTGCCACGGCGGGCCTGCGCCCTCACCGTAGCACCCACGGGTTTTAGGAGTCTTCGTCTTCGTCGTTCAGGTATGACTGGGCCACCTCGTACAGGTCGGGGTAGTCCGCTGGCACCCGGTTCCACGATTCGCGGGCTTTATCGTCCAGGCCCATCTGCTGGTACAGCACACCCAGGTTCAGCTGCGCGCGGGCGTACTGGTCGGGCACGCTCTCAGGCACGTTCTGGTAGACCCCCAGGGCGGCACGGAAGTTGCCGTGCATGTGCAGCAGCACCGCACTGTTGAACTGCCCCATGGCGTAGTGCATCGTGTCGGCTTCGGGGATATTGCCGTAGGCCGCCAGCGCCGCCTCGTCTTTCTCTTGCCCCTCGTACACGGAGCCGATATTGTACTGCGCCACCGCGTACGCCTGGATTTCGCTCTGGGGCACTTTCTGCCACGCCGCAATGGCTTGTGCGGCGTCGCCGGTGCTGCCGTACATGATGCCTAAGTCCACCTGCGCCACCGCGTACTGGTCGGGTACGCTCTCAGGTACGGCGCCCCATGCGGCGGCGGCTTCTGCGAAGCGGCCCTGCCTGTAGTGTTCCGCCCCGAGGTTCACCTGTTCTTGGGCGTAGCGTTGCGTACCCGCATCGGGCTGTTCGGCCATGAGTTCCCTTCCTGAGCCAGTAGTCTGTTGGTACCTGTCTTGCCGGTACTGTGCGCCCAGGGCAAGAACTAATTTCCTTAACTATACGTGAACACGCCCTGCCGCGAGGAACCCCTGCACCCTGGGCGTAGTGCACGGTTCTGGTGGTTGTGTAAAGACGGCAGCATAACACAATAGCCGAAACCGTGCGCCCGGTACGTAGCGCCTTAACAGTGGGGGAGCGGGCGGGGCGCTAGTAGGTGTAGTTGCCCACGAACACCACGTTTTCTGTGCCGTGCACGGTGCCCGGGTAGGTGTAGTTGTAGAGCGCAATAATGGAGTTGTTGCGGTCGGTAATATTGGGGACGGCGTGGGCGAACCCCTTCGGCGTATGAGAGCGGTTCGGCCAGCCCAGCCCAGCTTACCGGTTCGGCCTCGGTGCGGTAGGCTTCCCGGAAGTCTTCGTCGTGGTGGAATATTTTGAAGGCTTCCGCGAATTCTGAGGCCATGTATTCGCTGTTGTCTTGCTCGGCGGCGTAATCAATGTCGAGGTAGTCTTGTAGTTCCTGGTCGGAGTCGAACCTGCCGACCCAGATGGCGACACTGTTGTTCACGGCGTCCCTTCGTTGTTGTTTTCCTGCGTGTTTCTAGCGGTTGAGGTCGTGTTTCATGAGAATGTCTGTTTGCTCGTCGTCACCGAGACGGAAAATGTGCTGCCCGAAGGCGGTGAACCCGTTCTTCTGGTAGAACCGTAACGCCCGGTGGTTGTGCTCCCACACCCCCAGCCATATGTAGCTTGCCGCCCGCTGGTTTGCGATGGTGAGGGCGTGCTGGTAGAGGGCCTGCCCCACACCGTGGCCGTGGTGGGTGCCCAGCACGTAGATGCGCTCAATCTCTAGGGCGTTCTCCTGCTGCGGTTCGGTTTGGGCGCCGCCCGTGTTGAGTTTGAGGTAGCCCACCGTCTGCCCCTGCACCTCGGCGGTGTAGAAGAACGACTCGGGGTTGGCGAGCTCCTGGGTGAGCTGGTCCTCGGAGAAACGCTGCCCAATGTAGAGCGCCATATCGGCCGCGCTGTTTGAGTCTGCGAAGGTTTCGGTGAACGTTGCGATACTGATATTACGCAGCACCGCAACATCGGCGACGGTGAGTTCTCTGAGGCTAACACTCACTGGTGATACTCCGTTCGTAGGCCAGCCAGCTCCACGAGTTTACGCATGAGCACCCGCAGACTAGTGCTTTCCTCATGCTGCGCTGGGCGGATAACGGTGCTCATAGTGTCCCTTTCAACACGGTGGTGGTGAGATGATTCTACGTTCCCACCCAGGCGGCAGGAAAAGCAAGCGGGCACTGCCCTGCTGCCTGGGTGGAGGGCGAACGATTTTATTCTTTATTCCTAAACGGGTTCTGGGAGATGCGAACCTTGTTGTCGTTGTCTTCTTTATCCAACAGGATGCGGAAGAAATCTTGGTCCTTTGCCGCACCAGGGGAGAGCCAGATTTTATCGATATGCGGCAGTACAGACTCCTCATACTCGACGTACATCCACTGTTTTTTTCCCAGTCGTGACGGATTTTTCTCATCATGAAGATGAGTAATGTACATGATCCGACATTCCTGTTCCTCTTGGAAGGCAATATGTTTGACGAGGTATTGCAGGGGGAGAAGAATAAACCGGATGGTTTCAAGAATTTTCTGTTTTTCGTCTTTATTGCATTTATTGTATAAGTGATCTTCTGTAAATATTGATTTAAGTATAGATGAGACGGAGTTATCATCATTATTTTCTTTGTTAAATAAGTGTGTTTCGACACTTTTCTCTTTCTCTGAAATTAATCCATAATATTCTTTCCCATTTTTCCTTTCGCATCTGCGTCTTCGTCTTCAATGTGTTCGCGATAGAAGGTGGATTTATCGCGTTGAGCTAGAGTCCAATACTCGGTTTCAGGGTCCAGGTAAATGCATCGGTAGAGTGTGGATTTACCTATTAACGGTTTTTTATTGTCATTCTCCGTTTTTCCTGTTTCATTGAGCTTAATCTGTTCCGATTTACTAGATAGGTCTGTCGAAGGGTCAGCTATAAACCCCAGGGTATCTGGCTGGTCGCTAAAAAACTCTTTCTTGAATACCAAGCTAACGCCTGTTGCTTCCCGACCATTCTCTTTCCCATAGAGACGAAACTGGTTAAGATTGTCGTGGTTAAAAGTGAAACAACTAATAAATGTTGCGGTGTCATTCGTATGTATAGTTTCTGAGATACCTTGTTGCGCCCAATATTTTCCTAGAACCAGCCCTTCCGTCGGGTCATTAACACCACGAATAGTACTGAGCCGGAAATGTGACGGCTTCTGATCTTTTCTCTTTTTTTCAAGTAGGGTAAAAGCTGTTGATGCTCGACTATAATGTGCAACCTGTGACTCAAAATCTGGGATTATCTGAAGAGACTTTAGGACTTCATCAGTATTTTCAGCTATGCCACGCAGTTTTTTAATGACTTTTGGGGGACATTCAAGAATCCTTTTGACACGTTCATAGTTATAGTAGAAGAAATCTTGCGCATTGCAGTATGCTTCTTTAGCCCGCTCAAGATCTCCTTTGTCTTCATAAATTTTGCCGATGTTGAACTGTGCCCGTGCGTAGATTTTGGAGTCATCGCTGCAGCGGATGTTTGACCAGGTTTTGATGGCCTGCTCTGGCTCGCCTTGGGCGTGATAGACAACACCGAGGTTGAGCTGTGCCTGTGCGTAGGTTTCGGGGTCGACTTCTTCGCGGTGGATGTTTGACCAGGTTTTGATGGCCTGCTCTGGCTCGCCTGATTCGGCATAGGCGACTCCGAGGTTGAGTTGTGCCTGTGCGTAGGTTTCGGGGTCGACTTCTTCGCGGTGGATGTTTGACCAGGCTTTTGATGGCCTGCTCTCGGCTCGCCTTTGGGCATGATAGACAACACCGAGGTTGAACTGTGCCCGTGCGTAGATTTTGGAGTCATCGCTGCAGCGGATGTTTGACCAGGTTCTGATGGCCTGCTCTGGCTCGCCTTGGGCATGATAGACAACACCGAGGTTGAACTGTGCCCATGCGTAGGTTTCGGGGTCGGCTTCTTCGCGGTGGATGTTTGACCAGGTTTTGATGGCCTGCTCTGGCTCGCCTGATTCGGCATAGGCGACTCCGAGGTTGAGTTGTGCCTGTGCATAGGTTTCGGGGTCGACTTCTTCGCGGTGGATGTTTGACCAAGTGGTAATGGCTTCATCCAACTTGCCCTGATCTTGATAGGCATTGCCGAGGTTGAACTGTGCCTGTGTGTAGGTTTCGGGGTTGGCTTCTTCGCGGTGGATGTTTGACCAGGCTTCGATGGCCTGTTCCCAGTCCTCTTGGGCGTGGTAGGCAGCACCGAGGCCAAGCTGTGCCCATGCGTAGGTTTCGGGGTTGGCTTCTTCGCGGTGGATGTTTGACCAAGTGGTAATGGCTTCATCCAACTTGCCCTGATCTTGATAGGCGCTGCCGAGGTTGAACTGTGCCTGTGTGTAGGTTTCGGGGTTGGCTTCTTCGCGGTGGATGTTTGACCAGGCTTCGATGGCCTGTTCCCAGTCCTCTTGGGCGTGGTAGGCAGCGCCGAGGTTGAGCTGTGCCAGTGCGTAGGTTTCGGGGTTGGCTTCTTCGCGGCGGATGCTTGACCAGGCTTCGATGGCCTGATCCAGCTCGCTCTGGGCATAGTAGGCAGCGCCGAGGTTGAGCTGTGCCAGTGCGTAGGTTTCGGGGTTGGCTTCTTCGCGGCGGATGCTTGACCAGGCTTCGATGGCCTGATCCAGCTCGCTCTGGGCATAGTAGGCAGCGCCGAGGTTGAGCTGTGCCTGTGCGTAGGTTTCGGGGTCGGCTTCTTCGCGGCGGATGCTTGACCAGGCTTCGATGGCCTGATCCAGCTCGCTCTGGGCATAGTAGGCAGCGCCGAGGTTGAGCTGTGCCTGTGCGTAGGTTTCGGGGTCGGCTTCTTCGCGGTGGATGCTTGACCAGGCTTCGATGGCCTGATCCAGCTCGCTCTGGGCATAGTAGGCGAGTCCGAGGCCGAGCTGTGCCCATGTGTAGGTTTCGGGGTCGACTTCTTCCTGACGGATGCTTGACAAGGCTTTAATAGCCTCATCAAATTTGCCCTCTTTGAAATAGGATATTCCAAGGTCAAGCCGCTCTTGGGCACTCATCTGGTCCAGGGGCTTATTTGGTTCGGTCATGCCTGTTCTATTTCTCCTTGATGCGATAGCTGGAAAAAATCCTAGGTCTCACCTAAAACTTCACATTAAAAGGTAGCAGTGTTGCCTCAACTTGCACAGAGGCAACACTGCTACCTGCCACACCGAAAAAAAAATAGCAGCAACCCAACCAGAGGGGCTAGAACAGCTTCTCCCCGTCGGGGGAGACCTCAGACTGCGCGGTCAGTGCCGCATAGTTAGGGCCGACCGTGCCAATCGTCTGGGTGAGAGTCACCCCCGAGCCGTCACGTGAACCGTACTCCGTCGGCAAAGAACGCGCCACGCCGCCCTGCGTACCAGCCTTCGCCGGGCCAACACCAACCCACGCCAGAGCCAGCTTCGACTCGCCCGTGAGGAACCGGTGCGCCCGCACCCCGCCGGTCGCCCGGCCCTTCTGCGGGTACTCAGCCAGGGGAGTGACCTTCACCGAGGCCAAACCATCCTTACCGTCGGTCACCGTCACCACCTCGGCGGTGGTCCCCGGCGCCGTCACACCCAAAGCAATCACCGCATCCTGCGCACCCAGCTTAATGCCGGCAATACCGCCGCCGCCGCGGCCCTGCGGGCGCACCTTCGCCGCATCGAAGGTCAGCAGCTTCGCATCCTGCGTCACCAACGTCAGGGCGTTATCGTCCGAGGCGCACGCAGTCGCAGCAACCACCGTGTCCTTCGGCTTCAGCTTAATAACGTCCCACTCCGCCTGATTCAGCGGGTACTCCGGGTTCACACGCTTAATCACGCCGTTCGCCGTCGCCAACGCCAGCACCTCATTCAGCGGCACCAGGCCCACCAGCTTCTCGCCCTTCGCCAGGGACACCACCTCAGAGACCTTCACCCCCGAGTTCAGCACCGGTGCGCCCGCAGACTCCTCAAGTACCACCACATCCATCACCGACAGGCGCACCATCCGCCCCGTCGAGGTCACCGCGCCAATCTCACCGCGCGCCGTCGCCGGAACAACAGAGGTGAACACGTCATGTTTCAGGCGTTTACCCGGGTCGGCCAGTGCCTCACGCATCGGTTTACCGGGGGTGCGGCCCACCATGCCCGACGCTGAAAGCACCACCCAGCACGGCTCATCCGCAATCTCAAGCGCCAGCCCCAGGCTCTTCTTCGCCTTCGACGCCCCCGCCGAAACAGCCTCAATCGCCGACTGCATATCATCCTTCGACTTCAGCACCGTGCGGCGGTCAGTACCGTACTTCTCGGCCACCTCAGCAAGCTCATCAGAGACCAGCTCACGCAGCGCCATATCCGACCCTAAAATCCGCTCCAGCTCAGCGATCTCCTCAGCCAGCTTATCCCGCTCAGCCTCAAGCTCAATACGGGAATACTTCGTCAGCTGGCGCAGGCGCAGCTCAAGAATATGGTTCGCCTGAACCTGCGTCAGGTCAAAAACTTTCATGAGCCGCTCACGCGCCTGCGCGGTCTCATCCGAAGAGCGGATAATCTGAATCACCTCGTCAATATCGACGATGGCGATCAGCAGGCCCTCCACCAGGTGCAGCCGGTCACGGCGCTTGCCCAGCCGGAACTCGGTGCGGCGGCGCACCACCGACAACCGGTGATTAATGTACACATGCAGCAAACCAAGCAGCCCAAGGGTCTGCGGCTGGCCATCCACCAGCGCCACATTATTAATGCCGAACGAATCCTCCAGCGGCGTGTGCTTATACAGGGCCGCCAGCACCGCCTGCGGGTTAAACCCGTTCTTCACCTCAATCACCAGGCGCATACCCTGCTGCCGGTCCGTCAAATCAACCACATCAGAGATACCGGTCAGCTTCTTAGAATTAACGCCGTCCTTAATCTTCTCAATAACCTTCTCCGGGCCCACCATATACGGCAGCTCCGTCACCACAATGCCCTGCTTGCGGGCGCTCACCTGCTCAATCGAGACCTTCGCACGAGTCTTGAACGTGCCGCGCCCACCCTCATAGGCGTCACGGATACCGCCCAAACCAACGATCGTGCCGCCGCTGGGCAGATCCGGCCCCGGGATGAACTTCATAATGTCTTTCAGCGTGGCATCCGGGTTAGCAATCAGGTGCCGGGTGCCCGCAATCACCTCACGCAGGTTATGCGGCGCCATGTTCGTGGCCATACCCACCGCAATACCCGTCGTACCGTTCACCAGCAGGTTCGGGAAAGCCGCTGGCAGCACGCTCGGCTGCATAAACTGGTTATCGTAGTTCGGCACAAAATCGACCACGTCCTCATCCAGGTCAGCGGTCAGTGCCGTCGCCGACGGGTCCATGCGCACCTCGGTGTAACGGGCCGCCGCCGGGCCGTCATCGAGCGAACCGAAGTTACCGTGCCCATCCACCAGTGGCAGGCGCATCGCAAAAGGCTGCGCCAAACGCACCATCGCGTCGTAAATCGCGGCGTCACCGTGCGGGTGCAGCTTACCCATCACCTCACCGGTCACGCGGGCGCTCTTCACGTGCCCCTTATCCGGGCGCAGCCCCATCTGCTGCATCATGTACAGGATGCGCCGCTGCACCGGCTTCAAACCGTCCCGCGCATCCGGCAGGGCACGCGAATAGATCACCGAGTACGAGTACTCCAAGAAGCTGGACTCCATCTCGGCAGAAACATCAATATCGACGATGTTCTCAACAATATCTACCGGGTAGTCCTCAACAGCTGACTTGCTACGGCGTGCCATGTGTATCCTCGTAAAGCTCGTAGAAGGCGGGCAAAAGATGGTGCGCAGCAGACGCAACACTCATTCGGAACTCTATTCTACCGTGCACACCCCGCGCGGGCACGGCAGCCGGTCACCGGCGATTCACCGGCACACCCACAGGGTACTGTGCCCCACAAAAACCGGTGCCCCGGCCGCGTTAAGTAGCAATGCCCGCCCCAACCCACTACGCTATTACGTAGCGGTGTTCTCACTCGCGACCGGCAGACCCGGCCCGGCTGCCCGGTACCGTAGGGACACCCGGCAACACTCAACCCATACTAATGAGGTGCACGAATGGCGTATATGGACGAAAGTCCACGCGAAAAACTGGCAGCAGACATTAAACACGCCGGGTTCTACCCGGAGCTGGTGCTTGAAGTGGTCGATGACGCCCTCGCGGGGCTGGAACCAGATGCGCACTTTGTGCAGCACGAAACCCACTTCAGCCGCAACGACCTGCACCGACATATCACCGTCATGGTGCTGTGCGGCTCCCAGCTGGTGCTGGCCCACCTCGACGACTCCCACCTTGAAGAAGACGCCCAAAGGAACCGTCGCCCACGTGAGCGTGGAAGCCGTGAAACTCAGCGCCCTGCGGGCCGTAACCATCAGCTACGGGTACGACCAGCCGCAAATCTACCGGCCCGGGATGAGCCCCACAGAAGTCTCATTCCAGGTGGCGTGGACCGGTTCGCTGCGTATTGACGCCGCACCCGCCACCTGCCCCGACCCCACCTGCACCGCCGACCACGGGTACACCGGATCCGCCTCTCTAGAGGATATTGCGGTGCGCGTCTCAGCCACCGCAGACGGCCCCGACGCCGTGAAACAGGCCCGGTACTTCGCCCGCGCCCTGCACAGGGCACACATGCATTCAGACACCAAATAACCCACCCCAACTCGCCACAGAGCCCCCAAAGCAGGAGAACCTATGAGCGTAAGCGGTACAGCATACAACGATGCGGCTGGCACACCCGTACCGCCGCCGCCAGCCTACGGGAGCAATAGCGTAGCCGACGTATTTGAGTCAGCCGCCTCACTGCTGGGGCAGTCCTCCCTAGAGCATCCGGCGCACCCGCTAGGGAACACCAGCCGCGACCCGCTGGCACTGGCCACAAGGCTGCGCGAAGCCGGGGCAGACCCGAACGGTTTCCGCAATGTTTGCGTGGTCATGGTTGACGGGCTCGGCGAGCAGCTGCTTCAAACCTACGGATCCTACGCCCCCTACCTGAAGAAAACAGTGTCTCTGGGGCCGCTGGACGCTGCTTTCCCCACCACCACCGCCGCATCCCTCACTAGCTTCGGCACCGCCAGCGCGCCGGGCGCCCACGGGATCGCCGGGTACGAGGTGCGTAACCCCGCCACCGGCACCACCATGAACCACCTCTCCGGGTGGGATAAAACCGTGGACCCGCACACCTGGCAGCCGCTGCCCACAGTCTTTGAACGCTACAGCACCCAAACACGGGTTGTTACCATCTCACTCGATAAATACCGGGGCAGCGGGCTCACCGAGGCCGGGCTGCGCGGCGGCGAATTCGAGGGTGCCACCGGGTACGATGCGCGCATCACCTACGCCACCGAACTGCTGGCCTCCCGCACCCCCACCCTCGTCTACCTGTACTGGGGTGAGCTTGACCAGGCCGGGCACCGCCACGGGGCTGGCAGCGACACGTGGCTTGAGCAGCTTGAAGAGCTCAACTTGGCGCTGCGTCGGCTGGCTCAGCGGGCACCCGCCTGGGCGGGCATATTCCTCACCGCAGACCACGGCATGGTGAACATCCCCGAGCAGGAACGCATCGACTACTCCCACGACGCCGAACTCCTCGACAATGTGGCACTCACCGCCGGGGAGCCGCGCGCGGTACAGCTGTACCTGCACGATACGAGCGAGGCCGCCCGCACCGAAACCGCGCGCCGCTGGGCAACAGCCTGGGGTGAGCGGGCGTGGGTGCTAGACTCACGCGACCTCTACACACGCGGCTACATGGGCCCCACCGTGAGCGAAGCCGCCCGCGAGCGCATCGGCGATATCCTAGTCTGCGCCCGCGACGATATAGCCCTCTACGATATGCGGCACTATAAGGAACAGTCACTGAAAATGGTGGGGCAGCACGGTTCGCTCACTGATGCTGAGCGGCGCATCCCGCTGCTGTACCTGCCCACCGCATAACCCGCGCACAGTCGCACACATGATGGGTGTGCCGGTGTGTAGCGTGTGTGGTTCACTAAAGAAAATGAGCACCCGGGGCTTCTCCCGTTGGTGCTCTATTTTCTTAACCGCTATGCGGCCCTGTATTGGCTTGTTCCGTCCCCAAATCCTTCGCCCCGTGGTGGGGCTGGGTGGCCGGGTGCGGGCAGTATGGTGGGCTACTTGCGCCCGCCAAAAATAATTTCGTCCCAGGCGGGTACGCTCATCCGCTGCTTATTACGGCCTGATGATTTCGGCTTCTCGTGCCGTTTCGTCTCGGCGGGTTCGGGCTTGGACTCGGCGGAGGTGCCCTCGGTGGGAACCGTGGCGGTATCCGCCCGGGTGGTTTCGGCCTGTGGGGACGCTGCTGCGCCTGGGTTGAGAAGGACTCCTCTCAGCCCCGGCCGGTGCTGCGGGCCGGGATGACCGGCTCAGCCCGTGCTCGGCGCGCTCACGCACGCCCGTACCCTCCGTGGCACCTGCGTTCTCGGTGCTGCCTGCGCTTTCACGGCGGGGTGCGCCGAAGGTGCCTCCGATGCTGGGCCTGCGGTGCTCCTGGCCACCGAACCGGCGTTCTTCGCGCGGCTCGGGGGTGGTCCCTGCGGTGCCCCGCTCGGGGGAGGAGGTCTCCCGCCCGGCGCGGCGGCCATAGAACGATCCGTCACCTGCCGAGAAACTAGCCACATCCCGGTCATCAACCGGCTCCTGCGGGCTTTCATCCGCAGAATCCTGGGGTGAAGAAACCCCCCGGTGTGCAGCACCCTGCGAGGCTGCGCCCTGTGCGCGCACCTGTTCACGGTGCCGCGAAGAGTCGGTAGCGTTATTGGCGGAGTCGGAGTCCTCAGTCACGGTCACAGTAGAAGGCTGGGCCACCACCCGCAGCTGCTGGGTGGTCGGGCCGGGACGTGACACGCTGCGGGCGCGCTCCAGAAGCTCGTTGAGTTTACGCTCATCCGGGCTGGTGCCCTTGATCGTGGAGGAGCTCACGCGGGAGGCATCAACCGGGGCGACACCGGTAGCCACCGCAACCGGCACATCCGCCACAGAAGAGGCCCCCGAACCGGTGCTGGACGGTGCTTTAGGCTGCGAACTCGGCTGAGGTTCTTCCTCTTGTTTCTTCGTGTCATACACTTCGTCCTCGGCGTTGCCCATTAAGAAATAGGCGGCCTCATTTGAGGCGTACAGGCTCTGATTAGCCGGGTTGTACACCCACCGTGCCGGGAACATAACCCGCGCGGGAAGCTCTTCGCGGTCCCGGGGTGTTAACGCAAAATCAACTTCAATGCTCCACTGCCCGTTATCCTTCTGCCGGGTAGACCAGTCCTGCGCGGCCTCCGCGAAGCCGTGCGCGGCCGTCACATCCGCGATACGTGAGGCAAGAGTCACGGGAATCTGCGCCAAACCTGAAGCTGAGCTGCGGCGCCCAACCTTCACGCCCTGCGCTGCGCGGATAATATGCGCCCGCTCGGCCACAATCGGCCACTCGTAGCGGCGCACCCGCTCCGGCTCCCAGCCGGACTCCTCCGCGATCTCTTCAACACTGGCGCCCTGACGGAACCTCGTCTGAATATCACGAGGCCCAAAGCTGCCCTTCGTCCCCAGGCCCCGCGCCGGCTGAATACGGCGAGCCTTCGTGATGCTTGTGCGCAGGTTCATATCGATGGGCAGCGCAAACCGGGTGCCGTCGGCAGATTCAAGCACCAGGTTCTCGCCATCATCGTGGACACCCACTAGGCGCAATTCAAGCATGGAAACCTCCTGTATGCGGCTCAGATGCACCCCGCACCCGCGCCGTAAGAACGCAAACTATCTACCAGATTACCTTGCCAACCCTAAAACATGTAGTATATCCCACCGAAACCCACAAAAAAATAGGCCCAAATACCCCCGAAATACAGCCTTTGCACACAAAAAATGACGCGCAGAGAGTAATTTCCGGGGCCTCAATTAGACAAACCGGGGGTACATGGTGAAAAATACCTGGCATGTTGTGGAATAAACAACCCACAACGAAGTTAAGACACTCAAAGACCACACGTGGGCGCACACACCCTGCCCCACCAATCAAGACGGAGCGTGAAAGTTTGGCAACTGATTACGATGCACCTCGCAAGCAGGACGACGAGCAAAACGAGGAGTCCTATGAGGAGCTGAACGCCCGCCGCTCGGAGATGCAATCCGGTGCGGTCGATGAGGACGAAAACACCGCTGCCGAAAGCTTCGAGCTGCCCGGTGCGGACCTCTCTAATGAGGAACTGAACGTTGTTGTCCTACCCGCACAGGACGACGAGTTCACCTGCGCATCCTGCTTTCTGGTGCGCCACCGCTCTCAGATTGCACGAGAAGAGGACGGGCTGGTGTACTGCGTGGAGTGCGAAGGCTAAAACACCAACCACACTACGCGACAAGGGCAGGACTCCACACGGGAACCTGCCCTTATCCATACCCAATACCGCCCGCCCCGTACCGGCGGGCGACAGCCCTAATCCTCAGCTGTATCAAGCAGCTGCACCAGCTTCTCCGGGTGCCGTGAAGAAGCCAGCCAGTACGGTGTAGGATCCGCCGGGTCAGTAATCTGCAGCCGAACCTTAGGGGTAACCCACGGGCGGAAACACATGTAGGCGCGCCCGTCCAGCTCCGGCCCAGCGGCGCGGCGTGCATCATCACCCCGAAACGCCTGCACCCGGCCAATATACTCCCGCTCAATGCGGGCACGGCCAACCCGCACCCACCCGGCGGAAACCTCAATCACCGGCGATGAGGCATACAGCAGCCAACCCAGCACAGCAGACACCACAGCCCCCGCAATCACACCCACAGGGATACTGATCGGCGCCCCCACCAGGTAGGATGCGCCCCCGGCCACGAGCACCAGAAGCCACGTGCCCACCCCCGGAGCTAGACGCTCACGGTACAGCGGTTTGGACGATGCGGTGGGTGAAGGTGAAGAAGTCACAGAACATCCCTTCAAGAAGCCGGTTGGGCGCGAAGGGGAACAGTGTGTGCGTGCCGCAACCAGTCACAATAGGCGAACGAGTTACCACACTCATTGTAACGAACCCCATCGTGGCCCCTGACCCGGCGGCCTTCAACCGCCGCTTTAGAGGCGGGCAGCAGCCGGGTTGCCACATGATTTTTTGCCTCCGCTTGGGTAGAGTGAAGAGCATGATTAACCCCATTAACGTTCAGATCAAAATGCTCGACCCCGAGTTGCCCGCCCCCTCCTACACCAAACCGGGCGATGCGGGCGCCGATCTGCGCTCGCGCGTAGACTTCACCCTGAACCCCGGTGAGAGAGCCCTCGTGCCCACCGGCCTCGCCCTCGCCCTGCCCGAAGGGTACGTGGGTTTGGTGCATCCGCGCTCCGGGCTGGCCGTTAAACACGGCATCACCATTGTGAACGCCCCCGGTACGGTGGATTCCGGGTACCGCGGCGAGATCATGGTGACCCTGCTCAATACCGACCCCACTAAGCCTTTCCAGATTAAACGCGGCGACCGTATCGCCCAGCTGGTTATTCAGCGCTACGAGCAGGCGAACTTCGTGGTTGTTGCAGAACTGGATGAGACCGAACGCGGCGTCAGCGGGTTTGGATCCAGCGGACTGAAGTAGCGCACGGCACGCGCGTGCGGCGCGCTTGAACGCCGTAACAGGCACTCTACGCGTAAGATATTGAGTAGTACGTATACAGTGAGGGATAACTAAGTGTTTGGTTTCAGCAAGAAAAACGTGCCGAAGAAGAATACGACGTCGAAGAGTATGACGAGTACGATGACTACGACGAGTATGACGAGTACGACGACTACGATGATTATGACGAGGCTGAGGACACCGAAGGTATCGACGAAGACGAGTACGATACGGAAGAGGAAGATAAGGCCGATCCCGTCCCCGCATACGTTGAGGACGAATCCCTGAAAGTCATCGTCTATGACCGTACCGAGGGCCCGCTCGATATGGACGAGGTGGAAGACACCGAAGACTACGCTAACCTTGGCTCCGTGTACATTAAGCTGCTTGATGGGATGCGCCTGCGCCTAGAGGTGGAAGAGGCAAGCGGTGTCGTGATTGCCGCGACCTGTATCCGTAAGGGCGCCACCATTCAGATTCAGGCGTTTGCGGCGCCCCGGTCGAGCGGTATCTGGGACGATATTCGTGAAGAGCTGGCCGAATCCGTGGCCTCGCAGGGCGGTACCGTCGAGATGTATGAGGGCGTGTTTGGTGTGGAGATGCTCACCCGCCTGCCCGCCGTAACCGAAGACGGCAAACGTGGTGAGCGCGTGGCCAGGTTCGTGGGCGTGGACGGCCCCCGCTGGTTCTTGCGCGGTGTGATCTCCGGTGAGGCTGTGCTCGATAACGAGGAAGCCGCCGAGGCTATTGATGAGGTGTTCCGCTCCGTGATCGTTGATCGCGGCGATGACCCCCGCCCGCCGCGTGAGCTGCTGCCGCTGGTGGTGCCCGCGCAGGATATTGCCACCGCCGATGACGAGGACGAACCAGAAGAGCAGGACGATAAGAGCAAGCTGCGTCCGCTTCCACGCCGTGGCCCTGAGATCACTGAAATCGGCTAATGGTTCGGGTGCTTTCTGACCGCTCGGGGTCTCAGCCTCCGGTTGGGTACCCCGAGCGTTTTCGCGTGCGTTTAGCGGGCAGGATCGACCAGGTGTGGATTCCGCCGCTGGATGCCAAACCCGTGTACCGGGCTGAGCTGGTGGTCGCTAAATCACGGCTGCTGCAGCGGGTGAGCCCCCTGGCTGTCCTGGGGATTCCGCTGGTTGTTGAACCACCCGGTGAGGACATTGACGACTCCTCAAACACGCCCGCCCCAAAGGCGGTCAGCGGCCCACTGGGTGCCAAGGCGCCCACCGAGACACCGGAGTTGGCGGCGTTTGCGCACACCCCGCCGTTTGAGCCGGGCAGCCGGGTGAGCCTCATCTGGCACGGGCAGCGCTCAGTGCCGGGGGTGCTGGCCGGTTCACTATTGCGCTGCTCTGGGATGCTCAGCCAGTACCCGGGGGACCCGCGTATCTATAACCCGCGCTATGAGATCGTGCCGCAACTACTGCTGACGGAAAGGACAAAAAATGCCCGCTACGGAACGTGAACCGGGCCCGCACAACACCTCCGCCGGGCGTGAGAGGACTGGTTCTACGGGGGAATCTGTGGGGAGCTCGTTCAGTGCGAGCATAGGCGGTAAACTGCGCCGTACCGCCAACGGTGATGTGGATGTGCTGCACGCGCTGGGAGGCTGGCGCGGGGTGGTGGAGTCGTTACTTCCGGCGACTCTGTTTCTGGTTGTTTTTGTGGTGACGAAACAGCTCACCTATGCCCTCATCGCCTCCCTGGTGACCTCCGGGGTGTTTACAGTGGCCCGTTTGGTGCAGCGTTCTAAGCTGGTTCCGGCGCTTTCGGGCGTGGTGGGTGTGGCTGTTTGTGCCTGGTCGGCCCATTCCACTGGGGACGCTAATGCTTTTTATGTTCCCGGGTTCTTCGTAAGTGGCGGGTATCTGCTTGCTTCGCTCATTTCAATTGGGCTGCGGTGGCCGTTGTTTGGGCTGCTGTTCGGGTTTATCCGGGATGAGGGTGTGCGCTGGCGTGAGAAGCCAGCACGCTTGAAGTCGTATATTCTTGCAACGTGGATTTTTGTTGCGCTGCTGGGGTTACGCTTAGTGGTGCAATTGCCGCTATACTTTGCGGGTGCGACCGAGGCGCTGGGGGTTACTCGTCTGGTGATGGGTGTTCCGCTGTACGCGCTGACTTTGTGGGTGGCGTGGCGTGTGTCTGCCCCTGAGGAAAACCGCGCCGTTCAAGACTCATAACCTTATAAAAACCGATAATAGAGAATCGTGTGCGGCCCGGCTCGTGCCGGACGATACCAGTGGTGCGGTACCGTCCGGTAGGGGATGGGTCGTATGCGGCGAGAAACCCAACCATGAGAAAAAATATTCGTTACTATGTATATGCTGTTGTGGCTTTAGCCCTTCTGGGCATGTGCTTTTTACTGCCTGGCTCGTCCGTTTTTCACCAGGGTGCGTGGCTGACGGTTATTCTTGGGCTGCTGGCGCCTGTCGTAAACCGCCTGTGGGCGTTTAAAGCTGTGCGGCGCGTATACTGGCACCCGCTTAACAGAGCGGCGCGTACAGTGCTGGTAGCAGTCTACGGGCTATTGGTGTTAGAACTATTCCGCCCCTGGGAAGCGCCGGATGGGTTCGCTACCACCGCCGTGCGGCTGGGCGCCCCGCTCGTGTATGTATTCCTCATCGCTCCCATTGTTACGTTCCTGCCGTACTACCCGGTGCGGTACTGGGTGTTGGGGCAGCTGCGAACCCCCACCGTTGCACCGCATTCCCGTGACTTCTTCGGGGTGAGCCCCCGCACCGCGGTCGCGTACCTGGATGCCCCGCTGCACAAACTCAACGCTGAGCAGGGGCGTGAGAGGGCGTACTCGTATGTGTGGTGCGCAGACCGGGCGATGCGTACCGTGCAGAACCGGCTCACAGTCGAAGCGGTACGGGAACCCATCACGGAAGAGACCACCGAACGGGTGGAGCGTCTGCAGCAGCTGGTGGAGCGCGCCTACCAGCGGTGCGACAGCATGGACAGGCACGAGCCCGGGTCACAGGCGTACCTGCAAGAGCGCGCCCAGGCAATGGCAAACTCATATGTTGTGCTCACCAGCGTAGGGTTCTCCCGCATGGGGGATGGGGCAGTGGCACAACCCGCTCGTGGATGCGGCACGCGGGACGGTACTGCACCCGCACGTGCAGGCGTTACACAACAGTCTTGAGCAGGCGCAGGCGCAGGCGCGTGAAACCGTGCGGGCGTTAAACCCGGTGCTTCTGCACGCCCGCCGGGAAGGCAATAAGCAGCTGGTGGGTGCGCTTGCCGGTTTTACCCGCACCCTGGAGGCGCTGCTGACAGACGGGCTCAATAATACGGGGCATATGCTGTCGCTGTGCCCAAACACCCGCCCGGTTATTGCGCAGCCCGCGCTGAAACAAATGTATGAGCTGTACCCGCAGGCGTTGGAGCGGCTGGTAGCGGCCACGAACCTGACCCGGGTGCTGAGCAAATTCCACCGCGAGTACGAGGCTTCCCTTGAGGTGGTGGCTTATGTGAAAGCGGCACTGGCTATTGTGCCGCACCTGCACGACTACGTTGAGACAACCGGCAACCGGTTTTACGCCAAATACGCGCGTCACCGCGAAGAGGCACTGAACTCTGTGCTTGAGGCACGCTCCGAAACCGGGCACGATGCACTGTTTTTGGCGAACCTGCACGAGTGGGTGAACACGACAGGAATCACCGCCCCGGATAACCTCAGCCGCCGCACGGAGAACAATATCCGCCGGTTGAGTGCGCAGATCGCTGCCACCCGCACCCGCCGTGCGCTGGCAGAATCGGTAGTGTACGCCGCTGGCGGCCTCACCGAGCTGCAGAACATTGACACCGCCCGGCTTGCGCACCTTTTCAGCGTGGTCAATGACGAGCCTGCGGACGCGGACGAACCAACCGGGGTGCCTCCGCGGGTGCTCGCCGAAGCGAAAGCGCTCAGCGAGAAAATACGGTCAGCCTGCCTGAAGCAGTTCCCCGAGCTTGCCGAAGGCAACCGTGCCACGGCGGAGCCCTCAATGAGCGCCTTCTACGCGGCCGCCCTCGCCGGGTCGGCCTACGCATTCGACGGGGTGCACGCGGTACGGGAACAGCTGCTGGAAAATATGCGTGCCGACCGTGCAGAGTCGAGCGAGCTTCCCGCCGTCTGCTGGTACTGGCCGCATAACACCCGCGCGGGTGATGCCCACGGGGTAGATGTCGACTGGGACGTTAGCGGAGACTTCGGCGGCTGGGAGAACTGCGATATGGGTGGCTCCGACTTCTCAGGATGCGACAGCAGTGGCGGAGACTTCGGCGGCGGGGGAGATTTCGGCGGTTCAGACGGTGGAGGCGGCGGCGGGGGAGACTAAACGCCCCAGTCGAGTATTTCCGTGCCGCAGTATCGGCACCGGAGTCGCGGGCCGTACCTCTTGCCACGCTAACGGCGGGATGCTCCCCAGAAGGATGGGGCGCATCCCGCCGTTTCTTGTCTCACCGGGGGCAGTCGGCACGGTACCCGACCCGGTTATCCACTAGGCGAAAAGCGCGCGGATCTGGTCTTCACCAGCGATAGTGGTAATGAAAAACAGCTCGTCTGAGCCCTCAAGAACAACATCAGCCGACGGGGCGATCGGCGCACCGTCCCGCAAGATAGCGGTGAGTACCGTATCCGTAGGCCACTGCACATGATCCACCCGGTACCCGATCACCGGGTGATCCTCCGGCACCGTGTACTCCACCAGGGTGGCCCCGCCAGCCTGTAGGGTCAGCAGGCGCACCACATCGCCCACTTCAACAGCCTCCTCCACAAGGGCGGTCATCAGACGCGGGGTGGAGACCGCCACATCCACACCCCACGACTCGTCAAAAAGCCACTCGTTGCGGGGGTTATTCACGCGCGCCACGGTGCGCGGCACCCCGTACTCGCTGCGGCACAGGAGTGAAACCATCAGGTTTGCCTTGTCGTCACCGGTGGCGGCCACCACCACTTCGCTCTCTTCGGGTACGGCCAGCTTCAGCACCGACAGCTCACAGGCATCCCCAATAAACCACTGCACTTGCGGCAAGTTGGCGCGTTTTTCGTCTCAGGCTTTGAATCGATAATGGTGATTTCGTGGCCGCTGGCGTGCAGCTCCCGGGCGATAGAGGCGCCCACCGAGCCTGCCCCAACAATTAGTACTTTCACGTGGTGTCCCTTATCCGGCTAGTTGGTGTGCGGGTTATCGCTTTTCACGGCGGCTGGCTCGGCGGCGAAAGCCCCAGCCCATGCGTCCCGCGGGTCGTGGCGTTCACCCTCAGCATCCTTAGGCGCCTGGGAGAGGATACGGGCGATCTCGGTCGCCTCATCGGTGCGCACCATGGCGTGCACAGTATCACCCTGCTGGTAGCTCGTATCGGGCCGGGGGAGCATCCCCTCACCGAACCGGGTGATGTAGGCGATGCGCGCACCCGTAGCAGCCTCAATATCGACCAGTGCGTGCCCGGCCCACTCCTCATGAAGCGGTAATTCGGTGAGAATCAGACGCCCAGAGGCCTCCCGGTAGTCACCCCGGATCGCCTGCTCGGGCAGGATACGGCGCAGCACCTGGTCGGTTGACCAGCGCACCGCCGCAACAGTGGGGATGCCCATGCGCTGAAAGAACTCCGCCCGGTTCGGGTCGTACACGCGGGCAACCACGTTCTTCACCTTGAACGTCTCACGCGCCACACGGGCGGCAATCACATTGGAATTATCCCCCCGAGGATACGGCGGCAAAGGCGTAGGCGCCCTCTATCCCGGCGCGCTCCAGCGTCTCTTTATCAAAACCCACGCCGGTGACGAGCTTACCGCCAAAGTTCTTCCGCAGCGGCTGGAATGCGCGGATATCCTGGTCAATCACGGCCACGGTGTGCCCGGACGCTTCGAGGGTTCGGGCGAGCATGACGCCAACTCGCCCGGCGCCCATAATCACAAAGTGCGGCATAGTTCTCCTAGGGTTGAGCCGGTTACTGTGCGCGGCGGGGAATGATGTGACCCCCTCAAACCGTCAGGCTCGCTCATAGTTAAGAGTGTACAGCTCCCCGCGGGGGCGGCGCCTGACCCCCGTCCCGTGACGGGACCGCAGCCGGAGAAAGAAGGGGCACCGCATAAATTGAGCTTTAGAGGCGGGCGGGATAGCCTTAAACCGTGAACAATCGTTGGGGTAGGATGCGTCGCGCGCTCACCGGTGGGCCGGTGGATTCTCGGCAGTTGGCGGCCACGTCGCTACCGAAGCGCTACGCCCTGCCCTTGCTGGGTTCTGACGGGATTTCGTCGGTGGCCTACGCCGCCGATGAGGTGATTCTTATCCTTGCCGTGGCCGGGGCCGGTGCGCTCACCTACTCGCCGTGGGTGGGGTTCGCTATCGCCGTGGTGGGGCTCGTGATCGTGGGAACCTACCGGTATAACATCCGGCAGGTCGCTGCTGAGGGCGATTTCGCCCTGGTACGCCGCAAACTGGGCCGCCGCCCGGCCGTGGTGCTGGGCGCCTCCGTGCTGCTGGACTACGTGCTCACGGTAGCGGTGTCAATGTCTTCGGCGGCAACGTTTATTACCGCGCTTTTCCCGCAGCTGCAGGGCTTCCGGGCTGGTATTGCGGTCACCCTGATTGTGGTTCTGAGCGTGGTGTGCCTGCGCGGGGTGCAGCTGATGGGCCGGTTAGCCCACTGGCCGCTCTACATTTTTCTGGCCCTTTTAGGGATCACCCTGGTGTACGGGCTGCTGCAGGCATTCACCGGAACCTTAGCGCGCGCCGAATCCGCCGGGTACACGCTCACCCCCGAAACCCCGCACGCAAGCCTTGACGGGGTGTTCCTGGTGCTGCTGCTCTCCCGGTCCTTCTCGGCCGGGGCGGTGGCGCTTTCGGGGGTTTCAACTATCTCCAACTCGGTGCGGTTCTTCAAAGCACCCAAGCAACGCAACGCGGCACTGACACTCATGCTGATGATCGTCATCACCGGGGTTCTGCTGGTGAGCATCCTCTATTTGGCGCGGCAGAGTGGGGTGCAGCTAGTACAAAACCCCAGCCGATACTTAAGTGCAGACCCGAGCAGCCCCAACCAGCCAATACACCAGAAACCGGCCCTGTACCAGGTGGCGTTCGCCGTATACGGGAACGACCTCATCCCCACACTGCTGGCCTTAGCAACAGTGGCCGTGCTGGTGATCGCCTCACTGACTGCGTTTATCGGGTTCCCCATGGGGGCCTCAGCAATCGCCGACCGGCACTATCTGCCGCACCGGCTTCGGAGCGTGGACTCCACCGGGCTGTACAGTAACGGCGTGATCCTGCTCGGGGTGATCTCGGTACTTTTCACGGTGCTGTTCGCAGCCGACGTGTTCGCCCTCATCCAGCTGTACGTGGTGGGCATGTGCACCTCAATGCTGCTCACCCAGGTGGCGGTGGTACGGTTCCGTCTGCGTAAACTACGCATTACCCTAAAACCGTCGGCGCGGCGCAAACTCGCCCGCGACATCACTGTAAGCGCAGTCGGGGTGGTGGTCACCGCCCTGGTGCTGGTAACCGTGGTGGGCACCAAATTCTTGGCTGGGGGCCTGGCTGTCGCTCACATTCATTCTGCTTCTGTCCGAGGTGATGCTCATGACCCGCAGGCACTACGCCCGCGTGGATAAACTAACCGAAATACCGCTGGATCAGGAGGCGGCCGCCGACGCCGCAGCCCTACCCTCACGCGTGCACGCCGTGGTCTACATTGAGCGGGTACGCCAGCCCGCCCTCAGGGCGTTAGCCTACGCCCGGGCCGCGCGCCCCTCCACCATAGAGGCGCTGACCGTCAATAACGACCGTCAGCTGCTGGCCACCGTGAAAGAACGCTGGGATATGCTGCACATCCCGGTGCAGCTATCGGTGATCGACTCACCGTACCGGGACACGGTGTCCTCGGTGCTGGACTATGTGCGGCGGAAACGCAAAAAATCCCCGCGCGACGTGGTGGTGGTGTACCTGCCCGAGTTCGTGGTGGCGCACTGGTGGCAAGAGATACTGCACCGCCGCACCGTGCGCAGGCTCAAAAAAGCGCTGCTGCACGAACCGGGAGTGGCAACCGCCACCGTACCGTGGGCTCTCCACGCCGCCGAGACCCAGCCAGGGGGAAACGGTCGCACCCACACAGCCTCCCAGCAGCGAAGAACCACCCACCCACCGGGTGCACCGTCCCGCCCTGTACCGGGGAAAAACAGGCGCTACCTAGGCGTGGGATTGGCGATAAAAATATTGAATTTTTACCCCGTCTGTGGGAGGGTTGAACGGTTAGTGCCCCGCGCCGGGTGTAAAATACTTCACAATTACTACAGTATGTTAGGAGACGATGCGTGCGTCAGCTCGACAGCACCTCGACGCGTGTGCCCACAAACACCGCACCTAGCCGCGGCACCGAGCCGGTAAGCGGTTATGCCATCGGAGACTTGGTGCGCCTCACCTGTGAATCACCCGCACACGGCGGCGCCTTTGTGGCCCGCAGCGAAAAAGGCGTAGTGTTCGTGCGGCACGCCCTCACGGGAGAGACCGTGCAGGCCCGCATCACCGACATCGGCCCTAAAAACCGCTACTATTTCGCGGACGCCGTGGCAATAGACACCCCATCACCAGCGCGACGAGAACACCCCTGGGTGCAGGGCAACTCCCTGCTCACCGATGAAGAACGGGCCGCTGCAACCGGTGTGAAAGAGCTGCTGGGCGGCATGGAATACGGCCATATTGACCCCGCCACACAGCGCGCATACAAAACAGATACGCTACGCACCCAGCTGATCCGCCTGGGCGGCATATCGCCCGACTCGCCTCTCATTACCAGTCTGACCGTCGAACCAATGCCTACCAAAGACCTCACCGAAGGGGACCTGTCGTGGCGCTCGCGGGTGCGGTACACCGTGGTGAAAAACCCCCTCCGGCTGGCGTATCGGCATGTACCCGCACCAGAGTTCACGGGCCGTACCCGTGATCGACTTCCCGTTAGCGGCGCGCGAGCTGCGGCAGCTGAACCTGCACGAACTAGATTTACACGGTATCCGGCAGGTAGATGCGGCGCTTTCTTCGCGGGGCCGTATCCTCATTCAGCTCACCGTAGACCCGCGTTTTACGGCCAGCGAGGTGTCCCAGCCCATTTACCGGCAGGCTGAGAAGCTGTGGGGGACTTGGCGAAAACGCAAAATTTCGTTATTTTTCACCCCGAGAACCGGTCAAACGCTAAACCGGAGTACGGGGTGCGCCCCAGCCTGCGCAGCCCCTACCGCAGGGTACGCCAGGGGATGTGCTTCTGGGCGGCGGCCTGAAATCCGTGACCGAGGACGTTACTTTTCGGCGCCCGCCGGTTCAGCTACCAGGTCTCTGCTGGCGGGTTCTGGCAGGTGCACCGCTGCGCCCCATCAGCACTGGTGGGAACCATGCTGACTATGCTGCGGCCGGCTGAAGGCGAATGCACCCTTGATTTGTACGCTGGCGCGGGCCTGTTTACTGCCGCTCTTGCCGATGCGGTGGGTGAGCGCGGCACCGTGGTCAGTGTTGAGGGCTCACCGGTGACGCACCGGGATGCGCGCGCCAATTTCGCCCCCGACGGCGCGGCCCGCAGCGAATCGGCCAAAGACACCCGTATCGAGGTGATCCACGGGGATGTGGCGCGCACCCTCCTGGATCTGAAAACGGCCCTTGAACTGGACGAGCTGCCCCATATTGACGCCGTGGTACTTGACCCTTCCCGTGAAGGTGCGGGCAAGAAAACTTTGGAGCGGCTGAATAAGCTGTCGCCGGGGCGTATCCTCTACGTGGCGTGCGACCCTGCGGCGCTGGGGCGGGACACCGCGATCCTGCGTGAACTCGGCTGGGATTTGGTGCAGGTACGCGGCTACGACATGTACCCCAACACCCACCACGTGGAGGCGGCAGCCCTGTTCTATCGGGCCCCGGCACGTATTAAACCGCGCCGCATCCGCTAATGCGGGATTCGGTAACCGGTGGGGTGCACCGGGCGCGTAGAGTCGAGGTTTGAGGTCCGCACCGGGTAGAATCGAAGAGACCGGTACCCGAGTTTTTCGCCTAAGGAAGCCGGAAACGTACCGGATGGAGAGAACTGCAACAGTCGCAGTAGTCAAAAGGAGTGTGTATGCCCGAAAAGACTGTACCGGGTGAGAACGCCAAGCCCGAGATGCTACACGGCATTCACGACCCCAAAGATCTGCGACCCCTCACCTATGAGCAGCTACGTGAGCTGGCGGGGGAGATCCGGGAATTCCTGGTGAACCATGTGGCGGTCACCGGCGGCCACTTGGGGCCGAACCTGGGCGTGGTTGAGCTGACCTTAGGCATTCACCGCGTGTTTGATTCGCCGCACGATAATATCCTGTTCGACACCGGGCACCAGTCGTATGTGCATAAGCTGGTGACCGGGCGGCATAACTTTGAGAGCCTGCGGCAGAAAGGCGGGCTTTCAGGGTACCCCGACCGTGGCGAGTCGGTGCATGACATTATCGAGTCGTCGCACGCCTCCTCATCCATCTCATGGGCTGACGGTATTTCGCGTGCGCACAAGCTGAACGGGCAGAACGACCGGTACACGGTGGTGCTTATTGGTGACGGCGCACTCACCGGCGGCATGGCCTGGGAGGCTGTGAATAATATCGCCGCCGACCGCACCCGCAAAGTTGTGATTGTGGTGAACGATAATGGCCGCTCCTACGCCCCAACCATTGGCGGGTTCGCCAACCAGCTTTCAGCACTGAAATATAACGTGCAGCAGCAGGTGGATAAGATGCGCCTGGACCGCCGGTACGACAGGGCGCTGAACGCTATGCGTGAGAAGCTGCAGCGCGGCGGCTCATTCGGGCAGATGATTTACCGGGGCCTGCACGGCATGAAGGCCGGTATTAAAGATGTGGTGGTCCCCGGCGGCATCTTCGAAGATCTGGGCATGAAATATGTGGGCCCTATCGACGGGCACGACCAGGAAGCGGTTGAGACCGCCCTGAGCGCTGCGAAGAACTACGGTGGGCCCGTGATCGTGCACGCCATCACCGAGAAAGGGCACGGCTACGCCCCGGCGCGCGCAAACGAAGACGACCAGTTCCATGCCGTGGGCCCCATTGACCCGCTCACCGGCAAAGAAGTCTCAAAGAGCACCAAAGAGTCGTGGACTAGTGTCTTCGGGCGCGAAATTAAACAGATCGCCGATGAGCGTGAAGACATTGTGGGTATTACCGGGGCGATGCTCATCCCCGTGGGGCTGCGCGAGTTCGCCCAGGCGCACCCCGAGCGCGTGATCGATGTGGGTATTGCCGAGCAGCACGCGGTGGCCATGAGCGCCGGGCTCGCCTACGGGGGGATGCACCCGGTGGTGGCGCTTTACGCGACGTTCCTGAACCGTGGTTTTGACCAGCTGCTCATGGACGTTGCCCTGCACAAGGCCGGGGTGACGCTGGTGCTTGACCGCTCGGGTATTACCGGCCCGGACGGGGCAAGCCACCACGGCATGTGGGACCTGGCGCTCCTGCAGTTCATCCCCGGGCTGTACATGGCGGCACCGCGTGACGCCGCGACCCTGCGCGAGGCCCTGCGTGAGGCGGTCGCCATTGACGACGCCCCCACCGTAATCCGCTACCCCAAAGGCTCCGTGGGGGAGGACATCCCCGCCCTGGAACGCCGCGAAGACGGCGTGGACGTGCTGGTGCGCACCGGTGCGGCACACCCACAGACCGGTCAGCGTGACGTGCTGTTCGTGGCAGTGGGCGCCATGGTGCGCGTGGCCCTTGAAGTATCCCAGATTCTTGAGACGCACCGGGTGCATTCTACCGTGGTGGATCCGCGCTGGGTGATGCCCGTACCGGCGTCCGTGGTGGAGCTGACCCGAGACCACCGCATCGTGGTCACCATTGAGGACGGGGTACGTTCCGGCGGGGTAGGTGCCCGCATCCGCCAAGAGATGCGCGCCGCCGGGGTGGATACGGCCCTGAGCGAGCTGGGGCTGCCGGCAGAGTTCATCCCGCACGCCTCCCGCGAAGAAATCCTTGAGGAGACTGGCCTGAGCGCCGAAACCATCGCAGCCGATGTGCTCGCCCAACTGGCTGGTGATAAGGTGCCGTTCGCTCGTGAAGAAGGCCAGAAGCCGCGGCACACCCACTAACGGCAGAAGCAGTTGAAACAGGGCGTATGCACGCTGCGCCTTTCAGGGCTGTGCTTGGTTGCTGCGGAGTCATCCAGAGCATAGTTACAGCGGAATGACGGCGCAGCATAGGTCTTGAAACTGTACCCGGCTGGGCTCATCCCACCCAGATACGCCCGTTTTTTACCTCTACCTTGTATGATTCCAGCGGTTTTTCGGCGGGGCCGCCTTGGGCTGCCCCGTCGGAGAGGGAAAACTGTGAATTGTGGCAGGGGCACACGATTTTCGCCCCGCCCTGCACGTTCACCTGGCAGCCTTGGTGTGTGCACGTTGAGCTGAATGCTTTAAATGTGCCTTCTTGCGGCTGAGACACAATAGCTGTGACTTTACCGGCGGTTAGTTTCGCTGCTTTACCGGCGGGCACATCGGCGGCGGCCCCCATATCTGTGGGCTCGCTCGGGCCTTGTCCGCCCGCACTGCTATTGTTGTTTCCTGAGCCCCGGGAGGAGCCTCCTTCACCGCATGCGCTTAGTGCCACTGCACCGGTGCCTCCGGCTACCCCCGCAATAAGTGCGTTCCGGCGGGAGATGGTGCCTTCGTTCAGGGCGGTTCCGGCGGTCTGCTGGGTGGCGTGCGAGCAGCCGCACGATTCTGTGGTGTCGCTCATGGTCACGTTATTTCCTTCGGGTGTGTATGCGCGGGCGCGGGTCAATGGGGTAATCGCCCTTAGCACCACCATATCCCCAAAACGGGTGCGTCCCATAATTTGGGTTCCACAGCGGTTACTTCTCCAGGTGTGCCACGAAAATCTGGTGCATTTGGGGTGCTAAGAGCTGCACCTGCCATTGGCGTGCACCGCACTCGTAGAGCGCAGCAGCCAGTGCATCCTGAGAGTACGGCTCAGGGGGTTCCCAGCATAGGCGCCGCGCGTACTCGGTGTTAATAATGTTCTGTGCCGGGATGTCCAGCCGCTCCGACAGTGCGTTAATGACCTCACGCACCTCGGTGAATATTGCTAAAGATTCGGGGCGTTTCGTCTCCCACGCTTTTAACGGGGGAGGGGCGCTTGAGGGGGTGGAGTAGGGCACCGGGTCGTGATCGCGGGCAGCATCGGTGATGGCACGCACCCACCGCGGGGCTTCCCGTTTCAGCAGGCGCGTCTGAAACCCCGGGATTTCCAGGATGCCCGGGCACCGTGTGCGGCATGGTTTTTGCTGCCGCCACCAGCGCCGCATCACTCAGCAGCCGTTTGGAATCAATGTCTTTCTTCTGCGCCAGCTTATCCCGCTCGAACCACAGGTTCCGCAGCGCCGTGAGCTGCCGCACCGAACGCAGCTCGTTGCGGCCCTTCGTCTTGCGCCACCTCTCGGCACGGTACTGCTGCTCATCGAAACGCGGGCATGAGGCACAGGTGCGCGAACTCTTCCCGGGCAATACCGAGCTTACCCTGCGAATCTAAGAGTTCCTCCACGGCGTCCCGCAGGTCAATGAGCACATCCACATCCAGGCTGGCGTAGTTCAGCCAGTTTTTCGGTAGGGGCCGGGTAGACCAGTCTTCCTTTGAGTGTTTTTTCGCCAGCCGGTACCCCAGCAGCTCCTCGACTACGGCGCCTAGGTTCACACGCTCCATACCCGCAAGGCGCGCACCCAGCTCAGTGTCGAACAGGTGTTTAGGGCGCATCCCCAGCATGTCTAGGCTGGGGAAATCCTGGATCGCGGCGTGAATCACCCATTCCGCATCGGCGAGCGCATCGTTAATGATGCGTAAATCCTTGAACGCCTCCGGGTCAATGAGGTAGATCTTATTGTCGCGTTTGAGCTGCACCAAAAATGCGCGTCTGCCATAGCGGATGCCCTGTGCACGTTCCGTATCAACTGCGACCGGCCCCGATGCGCCCGCCAACTCGTCAGCTGCTCGGTGTAATGCCCTTTCGGTGTCAATAACGGGCGGAATAGGCACGGAAGGAGAGTCAAGGGGAACCACCTCAGGCACCACGAACCCCCGTAGCTCCCCGAGCGTATCGTCTGAGACGGGGGAGTGAGACGGCTCTGTAGAACTGGGGCTCATGTGATGCGGCATCCTTTGCTGGGGTGTGCGGTATGCCCACAAGGGGTGGCGGCCGCACCGAAACGGGCGTTCACTTTATTCTACCCACCGGGTGCTGCCCCTGACGGCAGCGGTGAGTGTGTTGTACTGCATAACCTATGGGGTGTTACCGGCGGCGGGTTCAAGGCTCAGACACACCGAGTTAATGCAGTACCGCAGGTCGGTGGGGGTGCCGTACCCTTCACCTTCAAACACGTGGCCCAGATGCGAATCGCAGGCGGCACAACGCACCTCTACCCGGCGCATCCCGAACGTAGTATCTTCCAGATACCGCACGTTCTTCTGCAAGCGGGGCGAAGAAAGAGGGCCAGCCGCAGTGCGACTCAAACTTCTCAGCAGAGCGGAAAAGCTCGGTGCCGCAGGCTCGGCACGAATAGACACCCTCGGTTTTCGTGTCCCAGTATTCGCCGGTGAAGGCTCGTTCGGTGCCGCCTTCACGCAGCACCGCATACTCCTCAGGGGTGAGGATTTCACGCCAGTTTTTCTCAATCTTCCCGGTGCCCGGTAGTGAGTTTCCCACTGCTGCTCCTTCAAATCTTCTCTTATGAGCTGTCGTCGTTATAACGGTTCCAGCTCAGGTTTTGTTCCCGGGCGGTACAGGTTCGTGACCCATTCGGTGACGGGCAGGGCCAGACCGTTCACCTGTGCCTCATAGCTGCTGCGCTGGTGCATCCCTAAACGTTGGGCCACCGCCGCTGATGCCCGGTTGCGGGTGTGAATAACGGCATATACTTGCTGATGCCCAGCATCGGCAAGCTCACCCATCACCTGCTGGGCGGCACGGGTGGCGATGCCCTCACCCCAGAAGGCGCACCCAAGCCGCCAGGCCAGCTCAATCTGCCCGGTCGGGCCCCAATCGTTCACCCACCGGTGCGCCCCGGTGAAACCAGCCACCTCACCATCAGCCAGCACCGTGTAGAGGCAGAACCCTTCCCGCTCATAGTCGGCGCGAGCCCGCACCACCATATCCTCATAGTGGGCGAGTGAATCTGCGGGCCGCCCCAAATACTCCATGACGCGCGTATCCCTGAACAGCGCATACCATTCGGTGGCGTCCTCCGCAGCGGGGACCCGCAGCTCAAGGCGCGGCGGCTCAGGCGCGAAGAGGCGCATAGCTGCCGCCGGTGAGTTTAAGCAGGTCGGCGGGGGAGAGCTCAATATCCAGTCCGCGTTTACCGCCAGAGACCATAATGGTCCGATACTGTTCGGCGCTGGCATCCAGGAGTGTGGGGGAAGGAGTTTTCTGCCCTAACGGCGAAATACCGCCCACCACATACCCGGTGCGGCGCTCGGCAATCTTCGGGTCGCACATGGAGGCGCTCTTCCAGCCAAGGGCGTGCGCCGCCGCTTTCAGATTCAGCTGCCCGCTCACCGGAACCACTGCTACCGCGAAATCTTTGTCGTGCACAATCAGAAGCGTTTTAAACACCTGCTCGGGGTCAGCACCAAGTTTCTGGGCGGCCTCCAACCCAAAGGAAGTTTCTCCCTCCGCATGCTCGTACTCGCGGATCTCAAAAGGAGTTTCAGTTTCCTTCAAGAGCGCAACTGCAGCGGTGGATGCGCCTTTCTTGCCGCCTTTATTCTTCTTAGCCATAGGGACTATTCTACGAAAACGAGAGGGCCGACCTCTAAGGCACGTATTACCTCCACCTGCATAGGGCTGGGGTGTCTGCACGCGTTCTCCTACACAACATTTTCCAGCATGGCGGGTTTCTGACTAGGGGAATGAGCCGATTCATCTTCAATCGATATACCAAAGTCGGTGACCCTACTCAGGTCATGCTCTGTCATGGTTGTGACCCCGGCACCACGGCCAGCGGAATTGAGGGTTCCCGACCCCACAATAGTGCCTTGAGCATCGTAGAGCCAGAGTTTATAGACCTTCCCTTCAGGCAGTGCAGGCAGATTTGTTGTTGAAACACCCGCCATATTGTGGGATGGGGAGTACATGACCGATACCGGCATGCCGTTGACTTTCCCCTGAGCCATTGAAAGGTCAGGCGCCGTACTGATTTGCTCGACGATCGACTGGTCACCGGGGTGCGCAGCTGCCGAAGAAGACGCCCTCGCGGCTTGAAGCTCCTGAGAGGTACGCTCCAATTGCTGATGCTGTGCGAAGCCCCACGCACCCAGGCTAGCGGCAATAATAATACTCGCCGCAGCTGTCAGGCGAGACGGAGAGAGTGCCCCCTGAGCCCCGAACCACCGCCGTTTAGCCCGTGCATAGGCGGAATCCTCTGAGCCTGCGGTAGTTTCAGTGTCGTCCGCAGGATCTGAGGCAGAGGAACTTTGGTTTTCGGCAGAATCGTTCGTATGCTCGGTAAGCTCATCATCTGTGCCTAGCTCGTGGGCTGGCTGGATTTGCTCGGTATGCGCAACCTGCGCCATCACACGGGCTTTAAGCTCAACGGACGGCTCAAGCGGGGTGAGCGAAGTGCCGAAAACCTCGGAGAGAGCCGCAGCATCAGCCTCAGCGTCTTCGCGCTCCTGTTTGGAAGCCCACGATTCAAATGCTGCGCGTTGTGTTGGTGAAAGCGTGTGGAGAGCATAGTCGAGTTTATCGGGAAAATCTTCGGGATAGTCTTTAGCGTTCACGGGTGCCCTCCAATCGTTCACGTAGTTTCTGCATGCCAGCGCGCATACGGGTTTTGACAGTTCCTAGAGGAATACCCGTTTCATCGGAGATCTCACGCTGCGATTTACCGCCGAAATATGCCATGGTGAGCAGCTGAGCTTGTTCACGTGGAATACCCGATAGGGCATGATGAACCTCCTCGGTATCCATAAAAGCAGCTAGTGCGTCATCAACGTGATGATACGATTCCCGATACTCCTCAAGGCCGCGTGTGAAATCACGTTCTGCGGAGGCCGCAACGGAGCGTACCCGGTCAACCGCACGGCGGTGAGCAATAGTTGCAGCCCACGACAATACAGCACCGCGTTCTGCACGGTATAAAGGCGCTTTTTGCCATATTTCGAGAAAAACTTCTTGGGTGACTTCTTCCGCATGTGTTCGGTTATGAAGAATGCGGTTAATAAGCGCGTACAGACGCGGAACAAGGGCATCGTATAGAGCTTCAAAACAATGCTCGTTCCCTGCGGCAGCGCACTCCATCAATGCAGCTAAGCGCTGATATTCCTGAGGGATTTGGGCGGTTTTCTGAGCTTCTTGATACGCCGAAGTCACCCGACGATCCAAAAAAGTCATAACCATATCATATCACCCTCAATAGTGACATTTGATTATTCTATCTATAGAAAATAAAGCTTAGGTATGTTTTACACCCCAGAAAATATTCCAGGGTGTAAAGCAGCATACCGGCAAATACTATTTCGACATGGCCGAGGCCGAAGGAGACATCATGGCGTCTTTGCTCTCCATCTTGCCTCCTTTATCGCCATCCATCTTATGATCATCATGTTTCTTCTCGTCATGATCTCCCTGCATTTTATCGCCGCCCATCTTGCCGTGGTCGCCATCCATCTTGTCCCCAGACATGGCGGACTGGCTCGGCATAGCTGAGGGAGACATCATAGCGTCTGAACTCATCATGGCAGAAGAAGAGGGAGCGGACGACGCAGAAGAACTCGACGATGCGCTCGGCGATGAGTTCTGATTGGAGGCGTTAGAAGAACATGCAGAAACACCAGCAACTAGAGCCACAGAAGCAGCAGCGAAAGACACAGTGCGAAGAATAGCGGACATACATAACTCCAAATCTTATACCGGCACGGGCAGCCCACAGGTGCACCCATGCCATTGCGAAATATTCAGAATCCTGAACCGGACTCACAAAGTATTCGGAGCATGCAGCCCGTTCGGATTGCAAAACCTCAAAAATTTTTTAAACGATGCGTGTGCGGCCATTCGTGAACAACCTCAGAGAAATTTCATGGGCTGTAGTATTGCGCAGTAAGAGAGCACATGAAAACGCCGCCAAGTGTGCAGGGGTCGCCATAAAAATAATTCCAACCAAACCGAAACCGCAGTCTGTTCCGAATATAACCATGACAACACGCGGGGCAGCATCGCCCCGTATGAGCAATCCAAGAGGAAAATAACTATGCTGTTATCACTCATCATCCTTGGCATACTCGGTGGTCTTATTACCGGAATCTCACCCTGCATCCTGCCTATCCTGCCCGTCATTCTTGTCACCGGCGGTGCCGATTCGGCGCGCACCGCATCCGTTGACAATGGGCAAACAGACACGGTAAAAGACTCCGCGAACAATGTGCAAGCCCTGTTCTCACGCAGAAGCGCGGCCCTGACAAACACAACTTCAGCACCCACACAGCGCACCGCATCACGCTGGCGCCCCTACCAGGTTGTGGGCGGGCTTGTTCTGAGTTTCAGCCTCTTTACCCTGCTCGGTTCGGTTATTCTTGCTGCCCTGCACCTGCCGCAGGACACGCTGAGGATTCTAGGAATAACCTTCCTCATTATTGTTGGGTTGAGTATGTTTATACCCCCGCTGGAGCGCCTGCTCGAAAAACCCTTCGCGAAATTCTCACAACTCGGAGCGAAACGCAGCACCACACGCGGCGGTTTCCTCATGGGGCTTGCTCTCGGCCTCGTCTATGTGCCCTGCGCGGGCCCGGTTCTTGCAGCTATTACCCTTGCCGGCGCAACCGGAAACATTGGCATCGAAACCGTAGCACTCACCCTATCTTTTGCTCTTGGAACAGCCATCCCGCTGCTGATCTTTGCTCTTGCGGGGCGGAGTATCGCCGAACGGGTTAAGACGTTCCGCACCCACCAGCGCGGAGTACGCACCGCCTCGGGCATACTCTTAATCGCCCTGTCGATCGGGCTGATATTTAACGTTCCCGCTCAGCTGCAGCGCGCAATCCCGAACTATACGGAAGGGATCGAGCAGGCCATTAGTCAAGGTACGCAGAACAATATTATTTCCTCCTCCGCCGGTGGGGCGATCAGCACATGCCGACCCGACGAAGAAAAATTGCAGGACTGTGGCTCTGCCCCGGAAATAGCGGGCGGCACGGGTAACTTTAACACCAAGAACCAGCCAACTCTCGCCAATCTGCGCGGAAAAGTCACACTCGTTGATTTCTGGGCCTACTCGTGCATTAACTGCCAGAGGACAGCACCGCACCTGAACGAACTCTACGCCAAATACCGCGATTATGGCCTGGAGATAGTGGGAGTACACACACCGGAATATGCGTTCGAGCACGAAGGTAAGAATGTCCAGGCGGGCATTGAGAACCTAGGTATTAAATACCCGGTAGTTCAAGACAACGACTATGCCATTTGGCGTGCTTACAGCAACCGCTACTGGCCCGCGCACTACCTCATCGATAGCGAAGGCAAACTTCGTGCTGTTCACTACGGTGAAGGCGGGCACAAAGTGACTGAGGCGCAGGTGCGCGAACTTCTCAAAAGCCGCAAACCCACAAGCGCAGCTTCCAGACCCCATTCACAAGGACGATGCACAAGAACAAACACAGAACACGCACGATGCCCGAACCCCAGAAACATACCTGGGGGCTAAACGTGCAATGTACTTCGCAGGACATGGAAACTACTCCAGCGGAACCCAAACCTTCAAACCGGCAGACCGTCTAGACATTGATCACTTCGACCTCAACGGTACGTGGGCCATAACCCCCGAACGTATTGAGCCTCAAGGAAAGCGACGGCACTTTGCGGATTAACTATCGTGCCCACGGAGTACAGGTTGTTGCCGGTGGCAGCGGCACCATTGAAGTGCGGCGCAACGGCACAACGGAAAAGATCCACGTTGACGGCGCTCCCAATGCTCACCACATTGTGCGCGGCGATGAGCAAAGCAGCGGGATTATTGAACTCAAAGTCTCGCCCGGAGTGCAGCTGTACTCGCTCACCTTCTCATAAATCTACACCCCGAAACCTTAGGCAGGCTCACCCCTAAAACTAAACCCGGGACTGTGTTTTCAAGGTTTTAGATCGCACATGACTAAAACCACGTACAACGCATAGTCCCGGGTTTTACCGCGGTTTTCCCGCCGCTGCACCCAGAGGGGAAAGAGCTCTGAGCACCAGGCGGCAGTAGGCCCCGCGCATCCGTACTAAACTTAAGACAAGTAACATAGATGTCACTCAGAAAGTTATATCGTGCCCGTCACCTACGAACACCTTACCGACCGTACCCCCCACGTCTCTGCCGACGAGCTACTCGCGGGTTTCCGCCCCTCCGAACGGTTCGGTGAAGTGTCATTCGACAGCTACATTCCTGACCCCAACCAGCCCTCCCAAGCCGAAGCAGTACAAAAACTCAAAACCTTCGGCGACAAAATCAATAAAGGGGGAGGAACCGGCGGGTTCTTCGGCAAACTCTTCGGAGGTAAGAAAAAAGATACCACCAAAGCCGGACTCTATCTCGACGGCGGGTTCGGTGTTGGTAAAACCCACCTTCTAGCCTCCCTGTGGCACTACGTTGACGGCCCCAAAGCCTTCGGCACCTTCGTCGAATACACCAACCTGGTTGGTGCCCTCACCTTCCGCAAAACCGTGGAGGCACTCAGCAGCTACAAGCTGGTGTGCATTGACGAATTTGAGCTTGACGACCCCGGCGACACCGTGCTCATGTCCCGCCTGATGCGCGAACTCGCCGATGCGGGCGTTAAACTCGTCGCAACCTCCAACACCCTCCCCGGTGCCCTCGGTGAAGGGCGCTTCGCCGCCGAAGACTTCAAACGCGAAATCCAGGTGCTCTCACAGCAGTTTGAGGTACACCGTGTGGACGGTGAAGACTTCCGCCACCGTGGTCTCCCCGCCGCCCCCGAGCCCGTCATCGATGCGGAACTTGACGCGAAAACGGAGGAAGTCTTCGGCAGCAAACCCGTCGCCGTTGATAACTTCACCGACCTCGTAGCGCACCTGGCGAAAGTGCACCCCTCCCGTTACCGCCAGCTCATTGATGGTTTAGAAGGCATAGCCTGGCGCAACGTGCAGCCCATTACCGAACAAGCGGTGGCCTTACGTTTCGTGGTGCTCGCCGACCGCCTCTACGACAAAGACCTGCCGATCGTCTCATCCGGGGTGCCCTTCGACCAGGTGTTCACCCCCGAAATGCTCGCTGGCGGGTACCAGAAGAAATACTTCCGCGCCGTCTCCCGTCTGACGGCGCTCGCCCGTGAAGGTCTGCTTGGCGAAACCGAACAATAAGCCCGTGCCCGCCCTCCTGATACGCCCCTCAGCGTCCGCCCGCAATAGGGCGGGTACCTGAGGGGTATTTTCGGGTGTTTCCAGCACATAAACCGGTGAAATGTGAGCGGGTACACTCCCAAAATTCTTGATGTATTCGGTGTTACATCCGCCCGAAAAACTAGTTCTAGCCCGCAAAATCAAGGAACGCGCGGATAACAGCCAATGATTTGGCAAGAACCCAAAAACCGCGTATAGTTTTTATCTGTCAGAACGACCGGGGGTCAAACCTCGTGCGAAAACCTCAAAAGGTAGCTGATACGCGGTTGTAGCTCAGTTGGTAGAGCACCACCTTGCCAAGGTGGATGTCGCGAGTTCAAGTCTCGTCAACCGCTCGTAGGACTCCTAGAGTTCGGAACCCCATCTCTCACAGAGAGATATACGGTGAGGTGGTCGAGTGGTTAGGCAGCGGCCTGCAAAGCCGTGTACGCGGGTTCGAATCCCGTCCTCACCTCGCACAACATCATAATGTTGAGCGCGATTGGCGCAGCGGTAGCGCGCTTCCCTGACACGGAAGAGGTCACTGGTTCGATCCCAGTATCGCGCACAAATGTTTAGGAATCCTCGGATGGTAAGTCCGGGGATTTTTTGTGTACCCGGGGGGGGCGAACCAGTGACCTCCTCGGGCTGACGCCCTCGCTGCGAGAAAGAAAGGGTGCACATGGTGCGCTCACAAAGCCCGCTCACTACACCCTACAATAACCTGTGGCGATGTGGACAGAAGCTCATATCATACGGACCACGTATTCACCATTATTGCCCACGGCAGCAACGTACCGCCATAGGGGTACGAGGCCAGAGCATAGTGACAGTATGTCATTAAAGTTTTTAAAATGCTACAGAATTATAAAAATAGATATCTGTCGAGGATCCCCGCCCAGCAGGTTGCTAGAACCCAGGAAAATCTTAGGAGTCCGGGAGCACTGAGTGAGAATAAAAACAGGGGAGTGAAAAAATATAACAATATGCAGACAGGATGTCTGTAAAATATCGTTCTGAGCCACCCTGATCTGTTGCTTTTTGCCCCTGAAAAGGTAATTATTGACTCTGTATCATCTTAGGGTTATCTATCCTAAGTCAGAACCGGCGGGCTTTCACCCCGTCGCACATACAAAGGAATATACATGGCTCCTCTCTTTAACCTAACGCAGGGAAAGACTCTCAAGGGAATCACCATTGGCGCACTGTCGCTCTCTATGATCGGCGCATCCTTTACGATGCCCGCCTCATTCGCAGCCGAGAACTCGGCGCAGAAAAGTCGATACTGAAAAGACTCTGGCAAAGCAGATTCAGGGTATCGCAGGTCAGTACCAGATCGCTCACTCCAAGAACAACAACAAAGTCTTCGTAGCAGGCTCAGACCGTACCATGGGTGCCTCAACCCTGGCCCGTCTTGACGCAACCAGCATGAAAGTTGAGGCAGTAGCAGGGCTGCCCGTTACCCGTAGCGGCACCGGTTACGAGGCAGGTTACAGCTCTCTTGCAGCATTCGGTATCACCGTAGATGACGTAAACAATACCGTGTGGGTAACCAATACCCGCAACGACTCCGTCTCAGTGTACGACCAGAACACCCTCAAACTGCTGTGGACCAACTACACCCCCGGTTATGAGGGCACCGAAGCTGAAATCGAGCACCCCCGCGATGTGAAGATTGACCACGCGACCGGTAAGGCATATGTGACCGGCCGCTACTACATCTCATCCATCGATCTGAAAACCCACGAGGTCAAAAAGCTGCGCATCGACCCCGATGCTTCCGGTCGTGTCTCGCCGATGAACATGAACATTGATGGCGACAAGATGTACGTGCCGGTTCGCTCCTCTGACACCGTGAAGATCATTGACCTCAAGAGCTTCAGTGTCGAGAAAGAATACAAGGTGCACGCCGATGTTGCAGGCAAAGAAGTGCGCCCCTCCGACTCTGTGGTAGACCACAGCACTAACGAACTGTACGTCTCGTCCCAGGGGCTGGATGGCGCCAACTCCGGTGTGACCGTGTACGACCTGAACACTGGCGAATACAAGAAGAGCATCCCCTTCGGTGAGCAGGCCCTGGCCATGGTCAACGATGACGAGCGCGACCTCGTATACGTTACCGACTTTAAGACCGGCAAGGTTGGTGTGATCGACACCCGCTCCTCCCAAGTTATTGGTGAGGTTCAGGCCGGTGCCAAGGGTGCTAACGACATCACCATCGGTGCCGAGGGCGAAGTTTACGTCGCTAACAAGGACGGCTACGTAGCTGAGGCAACCGTACCCTACGCCGTAGACCGTGCAACCGGCGACTACACTAACTCCACCCAGTCCGTTGACTCCATCACCAAGGTGAAGGTCAGTACCACCGAAGGCGAAGCACCCAAGCCCGACCCCAAACCTACCCCTGCTCCTGAGACTCAGACTGTGACGGCTGATGATGGTGCGTCGCTATCTGGTGTGAAGGTTGCTCGGGTGGGGCAGGAGATTGTGGTGTCTGGTTCTGGGTGGAAGGATAAGAATGGGGGTGGGTCTGTTGCTGCTGTGAAGCTTGATGGGGGTGCTGTGGTGCCTCGTGGTCAGGTTTCGTATGGTGGTAAGGAGTATGGTTCGCGTGGTGTTGTTGCTGTTGTTGAGGCGGATGATGCGGGTAATTTTGTGGCTCGGATTCCGTTTCCCTCGGCTGATAATTCGAATGTGAAGGGTTCGGATTGGGGTGTTGGTTCGAAGCATACTGTGACGTTTTTGTCGGGGTCTTTGAAGGTTGATGGTGGGGGTAAGAAGGTTGATGTGGTGCGTTCTGCTGAGTTGGAGGTGACAGTAGGCGAAGCGGCTGCCGCCCCCGCAGCAGATGCCCCGAAGGCCGATAACGCAGCAGACGCCAAGGCTGAGGTCGCAAAGATCACCCCCCGCCAGGCAAAGTTCGAAGGCTACCCGCCGGTCACCCCCACCGACCCGGACAAGTCCCTGGCTAAGGTAAACTTCAAAGACATCGACTCCAACCCATTCAAGGCAGAGATTAACTTCATCGCCGAGAAGGGGATCACCACCGGCTGGTCCGACGGCACCTACCGTCCCCGGCGATAAGATTGAGCGCGGTGCAATGGCTGCTTACCTCTACCGTCTGGCAGGCTCGCCCCGCTACGACAGCACCGGCAGAGTCTCCCTTCAAGGACGTAAAGACCACCGATCCCTTCTACAAGGAGATCGCCTGGTTGCAGTCCACCGGCATTACCACCGGCTGGAGCGACGGTACTTTCCGCCCCAACGAGACCGTGAACCGTGACGCCATGGCTGCCTTCTTCTACCGCGCTGCTGGATCGCCCGAGTACACGAACGCCAACCCGGCCAAGTTCAGCGACGTGCAGGATAACCCCTTCGCTAAGGAAATTGCGTGGCTTGAGGAACAGGGCATCACCACCGGCTGGCCCGACGGCACCTTCCGTCCCGGACAGGCTATCGACCGTGATGCTATGGCCGCATTCATTGCACGCTACATGAAGAAGTTCGATCACGTGCAGACTGTGCCCGCACATTAAGAGACGTAAACAGGTGAAAACGGTAACTTCACACCGTTCTGCCCTCTCACGGGCGGGGTGGACGCAAACCCGGAATCAATGGGGAGCGCCCACCCCGCCGTTGCGCGGAATCGGCGTGCAGAAGAGGAGAACTTGGCCTTGAAACGGCAGGGGTAGGGCACCGTGAGCAGCTGTGATGCACGTCTACTAATGCGAAGTTGCACGCCCGAAAATAACTCGGTATAGTTATTATCCGTTGCAGTGATACAGCATTACAAACAAGCAACAATAACTCAATAGAGTAATGGGGTATGGTGTAATTGGCAACACAACGGTTTCTGGTACCGTCATTCTAGGTTCGAGTCCTGGTACCCCAGCGAACACCCACTACTTCGGGTGTTTCGGCCCCATCGTATAGCGGCCTAGTACTCCGCCCTCTCACGGCGGCAACACCGGTTCAAATCCGGTTGGGGTCACGCTAGAAACAAAGAATCCTCGGTTCCAAAGAACCGGGGATTTTCTATTGCCGCGGCATATCCGCAAGCCACCACAATGCTGATGCAGACCCTGCATTCCCCTCCGGCAGCCCCCGCTGAAAAGATAAATGCTCAACCCCACCTGCCGGGAAAGGAAACTAACCCCAAAAACCCGCCCAACAAATTTGACGAAGACCCTCGGCGGCGGTAGAGTATTTACCTGTGAGCGCGATTGGCGCAGTGGTAGCGCGCTTCGTTCACACCGAAGAGGTCACTGGTTCGATCCCAGTATCGCGCACAAGTATGGAATCCTCGGATGCTAGGTCCGGGGATTTTTTGTGTGCCCGGGGGTGAACAGTGACCTCGGGCTGGCGCCCTCGGCGAGGAAAGATTTATTGCCCTCGCGCGCTCGGAAAATTCTCCCTCGCTGGTTCGAACCCAGTATCGCGCACGCATGAAACTCGGATGGTACGTCCGGGGATTTTTTGTGTGCCCGGGGGTGTGAACCAGTGACCTCCTCGGGCTGGCGCCCTCGGCGAGGGAAAGATTTATTGGTGCCTCGCGCGCTCGGAAAATTCTTCCCCTCGCTGGTTCGATCCCAGTATCGCGCACAAGTATGGAATCCTCGGATGGTAAGTCCGGGGATTTTTTGTATTGTCACCGGAGAACCTGAAGCCGCTGTTTTCTAGCTAAATCTCTGGACATAACCAGCAATATGACCGCAAAAGGACGCATAACCCAGCCCCGAGAACTCGCACGGCACCCCACCTGCTAGGGTGCCTGAGCCCAATCTAGTAGACTTGAAACCGAAGAAAATCTTTCGGCCCGCACCGGCGGGGGATAGTAGGTACCATCAGTGACAGCGCCACAACTGGCAACTGCGACCGACCACGGCCGCATGTACTCCCGCATCCGCGGAGGTGAACTGCTCGTCCCCTCCATTACCACCGTTATTGGGCAGCACGCCACAGACCTCAGCGGCTGGCACAGTTACATGGCCGCCAAAGCCGCCCTTGAAGATCACCGTACCTACCGGGCCTCAGGCTCCCAAGGCCTCAAATTCGCCATTATTAAAGACGCCTCAGCCGCCTCTGAACGCTACCGGGATGCCGCAGCAGAACGCGGCGACAGGGTACACAACTACGCCGAAAACATTGCCTTACGCGCCATGGGCAAACCCCACGACGTTGAAACCTGCCGCGAACACCTCATCCGCAACGGAGAACAAGCCTACGCAGACCGGTTCGACGAATGGTGGGACGCCTTCCGCCCCAAGCCCCTCGCCGCCGAAATAACCATCTGGAACGATACCGTGGGGCTACGCGGGGACCCTCGACCTCGTCGCCGAAATCGCCGGACGCACCTGCATTATCGACTACAAAACCAAAGGCACCGACCGCAAAGGCAGGGTAAAACCCCTAGACGCAAAAGTCGTGATGCAGCTTGTTGCCGGACTCAAAGCCGAAGAAGCCCTCATAGACCCAGACACCGGAGAATGGGAGCCCTGGCAGTACGGAGACGCCCCCATCCTCATGGGCGTGGCCCTTGGTGAAACCCAGGTGGTGCCGCACCAGGCAAACCCGCGCATCCTCGAAAAAAACTGGCGGAAATTCTGTGCGCTTCGCCGAGTATGGGAATACAACCGCGACGTCAACGAATTCGACGACGCCGCCCTCATGCCCGTTATTCCCTCCGCCCGCACCCAAAGCACAACCGCATCACAACGCCGCATAATATAAACCCGCCGGTTCTAACACCCACAGACAGCGACAAATCGTGCGCGGGCACACCGCCTAAAGGAGGCACCCATGACAATCCTGAGTATCCGCACCGTAGGCGACCCTGTACTACGGAGCGAATGCCAGCCCATCACAGTATTCGACAAAGAATTAGCAGCACTTATCGACAATATGCTAGAGACCATGTACGACGTCGAAGGAGTGGGTTTAGCCGGGCCGCAGGTTGGCGTAGACAAGCAAATCTTCACCTACGGCGGCATTGATGACCGTGAAGGGTACATTATTAACCCGGTGCTAGAAACCGGTGAGGAAACCCAAGAAGGCGGCGAAGGGTGCCTCTCCGTACCAGGCATTAAATCCGAGACACCCCGCAAAAATTGGGCGCGCGTACGCGGAGTAGACCGGCACGGTAACCCCCTAGAACTTGAGGGGGAAGGGCTGTTTGCGCGCATGCTTCAGCATGAAACAGACCACCTTCACGGCACCCTATTCATCGACAAACTCACCGGAGATGACCGTAAACGGGTGATGCGCACTATCCGCGCCGGGAAATACGCCGCTGTCGCCGGTAAAACTACGGCCGAACGCGCCACCAGGGTGAGCGGTGCATTCGGCAGTTTCGGCGCCGCCGGAAGCCTCGGGAAGTAGGAGAGCCATGAAAATCTTGTACGCTGGCACCCCAGAAATAGCAGTGGCCCCCCTCAACGCCTTAGCAGCCTCCGAAGAAGTAGAGGTGGTGGGGGTGCTCACCCGAGAAGACGCACCCGTGGGGCGTAAACGGATCCTGAGCGCATCTGCCGTAGCCCAACGAGCCGAACAGCTGGGAATTCCGGTAATTAAAGCCTCCCAGTGGTCTGCGCAGACCGCCCACGCTATTGCGTCCCTCGGGGCGGATGCCGCCGCCGTTGTTGCCTACGGGGCGTTACTGCCTCAAGAAGCGCTTAAGCTGCTGCCCCACGGGTGGGTGAACCTGCATTTCTCGGCGCTGCCCGCATACCGCGGCGCAGCCCCCGTGCAGCGTGCCCTGATGGCGGGGGAAACCACTATCTACTCGAACACTTTCCTCATTGAAGAGGGGCTGGACACCGGGCCAGTTTTTGAATGTGACTCGACCCCGGTCGGCGATGAAGACACGGCAGGGAGCATCCTGAACCGTCTGGCAGAAACCGGAGGGGAGCTGCTGCTGCGCACATTCGCGCGCATTGCTGAGGGACAGACCGGAACCCCTCAAGCCGGTCAGGCAAGCTACGCCCATAAGATGAGTATCGCTGACGGGCGCCTAGACTTTAACGAACCCGCTGAACGGGTGCTTGCGACGTTCCGGGGCGTCACCCCAGAACCCGGTGCCTGGTGCGAACTTACGGGCAACCGCTTCAAAATCGCCGCCTTGCAGCGCGGCTCGCACGAAACTGAGCTTGCCCCCGGGCAGATACAGTTACGGGGCAAAAAGGTGTATGTTGGCACCGGGGCGGGGGAGCTGCAGCTGGTGCGTGTGCAGCCCGCCGGGAAAAAGGTTATGGATGCGCCCGCCTGGGCGCGCGGGGTAGGCAGCGACCTCGCCGAAGGGAAAGTGGTTTTGGCATGAGCGAACAGCACAATAACGACGGCCAGCATCCGCCCCGCCGCCCCGCCGCAAAAGGAACGGCTCGCGGCGGGCGATTTGACGGCCGCACCAGTGAACAGCGCCGCACCTCCCGCACCAAACCCACCGGTGGTGGGCAGAAACGTGGCGGAGGCGGCGCCACTGAACGCAACCGGAAAGGGCATGAGCGTAACCGTCGCAGCCTGTCACAGCGCAGCTTCTCCGCCAGCGCCCCATCACAGCGTAGCCGTACCGCAGACCCCGCCCGGCTGGTAGCTTTCGAGGTGTTACGTGCCGTTGCCGAATCTGACGCTTACGCGAACCTGGTGCTTCCCAAAACTATTCGCGCGCACCGGCTTGACCACCGCGACGCTGGGCTCGCTACTGAACTTACCTACGGTACCTTACGCAACCAGGGCACCTATGACGCTGTTTTAGCGCGTTGCGCCGACCGGCCCCTCCATAAGATCGGCACCACCACCCTCATTATTCTGCGGATGGGCGCACACCAGCTGCTTAAGATGCGGGTGCCCGCCCACGCGGCCCTGAATCAGAGTGTTTCGCTGGCGCGTGAGCGAATCGGCTCGGGCCCATCCGGGTTCATTAATGCCGTGCTTCGCCGGGTGAGTGAGCGCACCGCCGATGAGTGGTTTGAGCTCATTGAAGCCGAGTCAAAGGACGAGACTGAACGGATGGGTTTTGCAACCTCGCACCCGGCGTGGATTGTGCGTGCTATGCGTCAGGCGCTTGCCGCGCACGGGCGTGACCCTCAAGAGATCCGTGCACTGCTGGAGGCTAATAATGTCTCACCCGTGGTGAACCTGGTGGCACTGCCGGGGGTGGGAGACTTGCGTGAGGCAGAGGAAAACGGTGCGGTCCCCGGGGAACTCGTTGAGGGCTCAGCCCTGTACTCTGCTGGCGACTTGGCGCGTCTAGAAAGCGTGAGAGAAGGCACCGTGCGGGCTCAAGATGTGGGGTCCCAACTGGTGGCCCGCGCCTTGGCCGCCGTACCTATTGAGGGCAGTGACCGCACCTGGCTTGACATGTGCGCAGGTCCCGGCGGTAAGGCGGCCCTTCTGGGCGCTCTTGGTGCCCAGCGGGGGGGGCTCACCTGGTGGCGAATGAATCAGCGCCGCACCGCGCGAAGCTGGTTGAGCAGTCCATGCGCCCGCTCCCCGAAGAAACGTATACGGTACTCACTGGGGACGGCAGGAGCATCGCCGCAACCCTCGCCCGTGAAGCCGCTAAATTACCGGGTAGCATGGGGCCGGACACCCTGTTTGACCGCGTTATGGTGGATGCGCCCTGCTCAGGTTTGGGCGCGTTACGGCGCCGCCCGGAGGCCCGCTGGCGTAAGACCCCGCGCGATATTGCGGATCTTCTGCCGCTGCAGGGGCAGCTGCTGGATGCGGCGATTGAGGTGACCCGCCCCGGCGGTGTAATTGCGTATGTGACGTGTTCACCGCACGCCGCCGAAACCCAGAATATTGTGGCTGAAGCTCTGGAAAGCGGGAAAGTTCACCTGCTGGATGCGCGTGCCGCCCTGCAGGCGGTGGCCCTGCAAGAATCAGGCAGTGGTGAACCGGGGGATGACGGCTCGCCTAGGAGCGTGCTGGCGGGGGGAGAAAGACCCCGGAACCCAGCCTGAGGTACACGTGAAGCGGGGTGCGCCAGCCGTGACTGATGCTGCATCAAGTACGGCACAACTGTGGCCGCATGTGCACGGCACCGACGCCATGTTTTTGGCGTTGTTCCGTAAAAAATAACAAAGGGACGGGCACCACACGAGGAGGTTCACGCAGTGGGGATTCATATTAACCCCTCAATCTTGTCGGCCGATTTCGCAAATTTGCAGGCTGAGCTGGAGAATATTTCAACCGCGGACGCGGCGCATATTGATGTGATGGATAACCATTTTGTTCCCAACCTTACATGGGGGCTTCCTGTGGTGAAGCGTCTGCGTGAGGTTTCCCCCGGTGCCGTTCGATGTGCATTTGATGATTGAGGATCCTGACCGGTGGGCTCCGCAGTATGCGCAGGTGGGGTGCGAATCGGTGACTTTTCACGCCGAAGCCGCAACGGCCCCCATTAAACTGGCCCGCACGTTGCGGGAGCTGGGCGCTGCAGCAGGTATGGCGCTGCGCCCTGCTACCCCCGTGGAGCCCTACCTGGATATGCTCTCTGAGCTGGATATGCTGCTGGTGATGACGGTAGAACCCGGGTTTGGCGGGCAGGCTTTTCTGGACGTGACGCTGCCGAAGATCCGCCGTGCCGCCGAAGCCGTTGCCGGTTCTGAGACTCCGGTGGTTGTGCAGGTTGACGGGGGAGTGACGCAGGAGAGCATTGTACGGGCGGCAGAGGCAGGGGCTACCTGTTTTGTGGCAGGCAGCTCGGTGTACGGGGCGCAGGACCCGCAGCAGGCGATCGCGTCACTTCGTGAGAGGGCAACCCGCGCATACGCTAAAACATGGGGTGCCTGTGGGTGCGGGTAGTAACCATTGTGAGCATTGTGATGCTTAATAAATGTTTTACCTAAAAATATTTGCGGACTATATGAACATCACACATATTTTTTAGGGACATAGTGTCATCATAACCGTAAAAAATATGTGAAGATGGCTGTACTTCCCTGTAAAAACAGGGAAGTACAGCCACCTTTCTTGCGGTGAGTCGTAATTTTCGTTTCCTTGAAGTAAAGCTAAGATAGCGGTAAGGTTAGGTGGAGTTTAGTAGTAATTAGGGAGAGCTATGTCTTTCGAGAAAAACGAAGTTTCTAGCGAGTCGATCATTAATCGCCGAAACTTCATGGGCTTGGCACTGGCATCTGGTGCGGCCTTCACACTCGCTGCATGCAGCGGTGAATCCACCTCCTCAAGCACCTCCGGAGGAAGTGGGGAAACCCGCAAAGTACAGGATGTTGATGAGGAAGAGATCAACATCCCCGTTAAACCTCAGCGTGTGGTTACTCTCTCTGAGCCTACTTTGGATGCGGCCCTAGCCCTGGGAATCAACCCCGTAGGTACTGTGTCGGGGCGTGGGCAGTCAACTGTGCCGAACTACCTCAAAGAGAAAGCGAAAGATGTTCCGCTGATTGGTACCGTGGCACAGGTGAATTACGAGAAAATTCGATGCGCTGGAACCGGATCTGATCCTTGTCGATTACACCGGTGTGGATAAGCGTTCTGATGCCTACAGCACTCTTACAAAAAAATCGCCCCGGTGGTGTACTGCGGATATGCTGGCGGTGACTGGCGTTTTAACTTCCGCAATGTTGCTGATGCCCTGAATCTCAAAGATCAGGGCGAGGATCTCATTAAAAACTATGAGGCTTTAGCCGCAAAAACCAAGGAAGAACTCGCCCCCAAGTACGGGGATAAGACCTTCTCCATCGTGCGCTGGGCTGGTAACGGGCCCGCCCTGATCCTCAGGAGCTGCCTGCTGGGCAGGTTCTTGAAGATTTGGGCCTAAAACGCCCGCCCGCACAGGACCGTAAGGGGCAGGGACACTCCGACCCGGTGTCTCTGGAGAACCTGGCAAATATTGACGCCGACTACATGTTCTTAGGCACGTTGGGCGGCGCAAGCCAAGAAAACCCCGAAGCTCAGGGCAATGCGGGCCTTGAAGGCGCTGAAGAAGCGCTCAAGAAGGCGAAAGAAACTTCCGGCTTTACCGAGCTGAAAGCATATAAGGAGAATCACGTGAAAACTCGTGGACGGCTCCAAGTGGACCTCAACCGGTGGTCCGCTTCTCATGCAGGGAATTATTGAAGACGTCAAGAAGGACCTGCTGGGCTAGACTTCCCGAGAGAAAAGATCCCATTGAAGCACCCAGCTTCCGGTATTCTTTCGGACACAAACAGCATCGCACACCATAACTATATGAGGCGGTCCCCAGCCGCCACCAACCACTAATCCACATGAAGAAACGGAACAATCGCATGACTCGGCACACTCGTTACGCTGTTACTTACGGCGCAGTTGTTGCTCTCGCCAGCGCTTTGGTGGCGCCCTCCGCAGCTTTTGCTGCACCGGATGCCACCGGTGGGGAAGTAACCCCCGCTGCTCAGCAGCGCCCCCAGGCCGCCACCCAGCAGGCCAATAACACCGATACCGACCAGCAGACTGTGACGGCTGATGATGGTGCGTCGCTATCTGGTGTGCAGGGTTGCTCAGGTGGGGCAGGAGATTGTGGTGTCTGGTTCTGGGTGGAAGGATAAGAATGGGGGTGGGTCTGTTGCTGCTGTGAAGCTTGATGGGGGTGCTGTGGTGCCTCGTGGTCAGGTTTCGTATGGTGGTAAGGAGTATGGTTCGCGTGGTGTTGTTGCTGTTGTTGAGGCGGATGATGCGGGTAATTTTGTGGCTCGGATTCCGTTTCCTTCGGCTGATAATTCGAATGTGAAGGGATTCGGATTGGGGTGTTGGTTCGAAGCATACTGTGACGTTTTTGTCGGGGTCTTTGAAGGTTGATGGTGGGGGTAAGAAGGTTGATGTGGTGCGTTCTGCTGAGTTGGAGGTGACAGTAGGTGACACCAAAGCAGAGCCCCAGCAGACCCCCGCACCGCAGCAGCCAGCAGCGACGGAACAGCAACAGCCCCAGCAGCCTAAGGCAAGGCCGCAGACCCCGCAGAGCGATAACCAGACACGGCAGCCTTCCAAGGACAATGACCAGGCCCAGGTGCAGCCTCAGCAGCCCGCGGATGAGAATGATACGTCCAACTGGGTTAAGCTTGATGCCCCCGCAACCGGGCAGGGTAGTGCGGGCGTAATGTACGTTAAGCCCTACACCACCGGTAAGGGCTCAAAAGCTACGTATTAAAGGCAGCGGCTGGACGAAACGCCGAGGGGCAAGGGCGGCTCCACCGTAGCGCTGAAGCTGAACTACCTGAAGGATGGCAAGCCCGCCCAGTACTCGCGCGCCGGTGGTCATGGTGCCATTGATCAGTACCTGCAGGATAATGGTAAGAGCGCTGACTCCACCACGTGGGCTCTGCTGATTCCCGATGCCGGCAAAGCAAACCCCGCCCAGGGGCTTTACGCGCTGAACCCTGACGGCACCTTCGATATTGAGATCGACGTTCCCGAGCAGCTGCAAACCGGTAAGGCAGGCGACTACCTGAGCATTACCACGCAGAGCGGCCGTAACGCCTCGGGCGACACTCAGCGCGCGGCAACCTCCAAGACCATTCCTGTGAACGGTCAGGCTGCCGCAGAATACAAGGAACCCGAGAACACAGATGTGTGCTCCCCTGAAGGCGGGGACTTCAGCCCCAAGCTGAAGATTGAGAACCCGAACGTGGAGCCCGGCGGTAAGCTGCACATTACCGGTAGCGGCTGGTGCAACCCTGACGATAAGCGCGTCTCAAAGATCGGCTTGAAGATTGATGACGGCTCCGTCTCACACAATGATGCCACTAAGGTGAACTCGAACCGCACCATCTGGGCGATTGTAGAGCCCGATGCGAAGACCGGTAATATCGACACCTACATTGACCTGCCTACCGCTGAAAATACCGGCCTGAGCGGGGAAGAGCTCGCGAAGGTCACCAGTGGTGAACACACTCTGCGCCTGCTTACCGGCAGCCTCCGTAAGGGCGACCGTCACGGCACCTACGGTGGCCCCGAAGGCGATGGTGGTGTGAATACCAAGTTCGTGATTGGCGACTACAAGCCCGGGGCCGACCCTGCATCGGTACCCGCCAGCCAGTTGGGTGAAGGCGACCGCCACGGCGTGAGCGTTGAACACAACGGCAAACAGCTGACCGTGAAGGGTTCCCGAAGCTGAACCGGGCACCTGGGTGAAGGTTACCCCCTACCTGGGTGATTCAGCGCAGCTGGCTCGGGCTTCTAAGTGGGTGCAGCTGGATCAGAACCGCACCGTCAGCTACACCATGAGTGGGGAGCTGCCCGCCGCAGACTACCGCATAGTGGTCCAGAGCGGTAACCAGGGGAGAACGGTAAGGTTCTTGGCTGGGCCCCGCTGCACGTTGCCGAAGCAGCCGATAGCGGCGGTACCTCGGGCCGTGGCAGCGTATCACCCGCTGACCAGTCTTCCTACGATTCAGCTGAGCCGGAAGTAACGATTGATGAAGACGGACAGGCATGGGATAGCAGCGGCAATGCGGTATCCGTATCCACCGCCCCGGCACCTTACCAAAACGCGGGGGTTGGGTATGTCTCCAGCAACATTGGCACCAGCCCCGCCTCCATCGCACCGTTTACTTCGGGCACCCGGAGCGTGGTGGTTGCTAACGCTAAGTCAAAGGCAGCCTCTGCCCGCAAAGCAACCTCAGCGAACGGGAAGTCAAAGTCAACGGGCCCGGTGAAGAACGCCGCCAAGAAGACGGTGCAGGCAAAGGCCGCCAACGACAACAACGGCAACGATACCGCATCGCAGGGCGGCAGCCCCCAGGCTAAGGTCGAGCACCGGGTGAACGGCACCGAACTGACCGGTTTCGCCAAGTGGTTTGCCAATAACGCCAATAACCTGTTGATGTCCCTGGCCGGTATTGTGCTGCTTGCCTTGGCGCTGACTTTCAAGAAAAAGAACAGCGACTAGATTTCCTGACCATTCATAGGGTGTCTATAACACACCGTTTCTGGCGCCCCGCCCCGCTGCCACAGGGCCACAGGGGGCGCCCCCAAGATTTAGTATTGTTACGAGAGGACTACCGTGCGTTTCTCTACACCTTTTAGTAAGGCCGCTACCGTATGCGCCGCTGCCACCCTCAGCCTGGGGCTGAGCGTAGGTACCGCATATGCACTGCCCCCCGGCGGCGCCAGCGGCAACACCCCCGGAACCAGCTCCACCGTGAGCCCCACGGTAAAACCCGGAGGCGTGATCTCGTTTAACCTCAAAGGATTCCCCCAGAACACTATGGTGTCTGTCAAGATTGATGACGGAGATTCCTGCCCCGCCGATGCACCCCAAGGCGCCTGCGTGGTGCACCAGCAGAAGAGCGACGGTAACGGCAACGTATCGGGCTCGTTCGTGCTGCCCAGCGACCTGGAAAATGGCCAGCACACCCTGCGTTTCTTAGCCACCGGCACGAAGAAGAGCGCAAAGGGAGGCGACGGCGTCAGTCCATACAGTAATAAGAGCCCGGTCTTCACTGTCACCGGCGGTAGCGACGGCGGAAACAAGAGCGGTGGAGGCAACTCCGGTGGCTCATCCTCGAATTCCGGTGCCTCCAATAATAATGGCGGCGGGTCCCGCAGCGGCGGCGGCAATAAATCTGGTGGCGGTGGTGCCTCCAATAATAATGGCGGCGGCGGATCCTCCAATAACGGTGGTGGGGCCTCCGGTGATAGCGGCTCATCCAATAACAGCGGCGGGGGTACCTCCGGCGGCGGCACCTCTGCTAACGGCGGCGGGACTGCTGACAGCGGAGAAACCGAGTACGTGGATGCCGACGGCAACACAATCACCAGGAAGAGTACGACCGTCTGAACTCTGAAAATGGCGGCGACTCCGAAACCGAAGGTGACGCCGATACCTCAAACGCTGAGGACGGTACCACCACCAACGGTGAGAAGAAGCAGAAGTCTTCGAACGGTACCACCCAGAAGAAGGCTACCGCCAAGGCGAATGCTTCCGGGGTGAACAAGCAGTCGAACTCCTCCGATAAGGCGCAGGCCAAGAACGAAACCACGAACACGACCGTCACCTACGGTTCTGAGTTCCCGTGGATTGGTACGATCGTACTGGCCGCAGCAGCTATTGCGGCAGCCATTATCGTGATCGTACGCCGTAAGGCGTAACCCCTCAAGACACGCACGCGCCGCACGGCACCCCGGTATACCAGCTCTGCGGCGCGTGCGCTCATCTCACAAGACCTGCGAACAACGCCCGAAACGTACACTGCATACGCCACTCAAAGGGCGGTGTGAGAACCATTTGTCGGGTGCTGCAGGTTTACTCATCACAAGCCACACCAATACTATTCCCAAGGAGTCTCGTTGAGCACTACCACTCAGCGAGCCGAAGTCCCAACAACCGCGCTCAGCGGCCACGGTGCTAAAACCGCTCAACGGATCACCTGGCTCATCGTCTTCGCGGCTCTGCTGGGGGCGAGCATTATCGCCTCGCTCCTTTTCGGTTCCAACAACTCTATCTCCCTTCAAGCGGTTCTTGACGCCTTCAACGGCACGGCATCACCCCAGACCAGTATTATCGTTTTTGAGCAGCGTATTCCCCGCACTATTGTGGGGATCACCTGCGGCGCGGCGCTAGCGGTGGCAGGCTCGCTCATGCAGTCTCTCACCCGTAACCCGCTGGCCGAACCCGGCCTCATGGGTGTCAATGCGGGCGCTGCGGTGGCGGTGGTTCTTTCGGTGTTCATCGGTGGCGTGATGGGCATCTGGCAGTATATGGTAGTCGCTGTTATCGGTGCTGCTATTGCGGCAGCAGCAAGTGTATGTTTTAGGGCGCGGTAAAGACGGCTCCATCGTCAAACTTGCCCTTGCCGGTGTGGCAATTTCTGCGGCTTTGGGCTCTTTCACCCAGGGCCTTATTCTCATTAACCAGGACGCCTACAACGAGTTCCGCCTGTGGGTGGCCGGCTCCCTGGAAGGGCGTGGGGTGGCAATCGCTGTAGCAATCGGCCCGGTGATCGCCGCCGGTGTGCTGCTGGCGTTTTTCGTAGCCCCGGCTATTAACGCCCTGAGCATGGGGGAGGACGCTGCCATTTCTCTGGGGGTGAGTGTACAGACCACCCAGAACCTGACCCTGCTGGCGGTGACGGTTCTCGCCGGTGCCGCAACGGCCGCCATCGGGCCCATCTCGTTCGTGGGCTTGGCGGTGCCGTTCGTGGTGCGTGCCCTGCTTGGAAACGACGTGCGCTGGGTGAATATAGGCTCAGCACTTCTGGGGCCGGTGTGGCTTTTGGGCACTGATGTGCTTGCCCGCGTTCTTCAGCATGAACACGAAACCCAGGTGGGGATTGTGGCTACCCTCGCGGGTGCACCAGTGTTCCTGTTCCTCATGACCCGGCGGAAGGTGGAGGCGCTCTAATGGCCACCCCGCCCACTATCAATATCGTAAAATCCGCTGATTCGCAGCAGGCCCCAACAAAACGCCGCAACCGCAGCCGCAGCCTCGGCGGGAAAGCTGTGGTAACCCTGCGCGGGCCTATTGCCGCGCAAATCCCGTGGCGTGTGGTGATTCTGAACTCTGTGCTTGTTGCTGTGATCCTCTGCCTGAGTATTTGGGCACTCATGCAGGGTGATCGTGAATACAGCGCCTTCCAGGTGATTGACACGCTCTTAGGGGGTGGAACCCGGTCATCCCGCATTTTCGTACCCCTGCGGGCTGCGCGTATTGTTGCGGCGCTGCTGGTGGGTGCCGCACTGGGTCTATCGGGCGCTATTTTTTTCAGGTGATTTCGGTAATACTCTCGGCTCGCCCGATATTATCGGTTTCACCAATGGTGCCGCCACGGGTGCGCTTCTTCAAATTATTGCTTTTTTTAACTCCGGCCCTGTTGAGGTTGCCGCTGGAGCCGTCATCGGTGGTTTAGCGACCTCCCTGCTGGTGTGGCTCATGACCCGGCATACGGGGCTGCGCGGTTTCCGGCTGGTGCTGGTGGGTATTGGGGTGGGCTCCACCCTGGCTGCCCTCAATTCTTTGCTGGTGGTGCGTGCCTCCCCCCAAGCGCAGACCGCCGCCTCGTGGCTGGCCGGTTCCCTTTAACGATATTGTGTGGGAACGCAGCTTTGCTCTCATGATCGCAATGGCGCTTGTGGTGCCAGCTTTGCTGCTTGTGACGCGTCCCGCTGGGTGCCATCCGGTTTGGGGATAATGTGGCTGCCGGTCTTGGGGTGAGCGTGAACCGTTACCGTGTGGCGGCCCTGTTTATTGGTGTGCTGCTGGTTTCTTTGGCGACCGCCACCACCGGCCCGGTCGCGTTCGTGGCGCTGGCCGCCCCGCATATTGCCAAGACCCTCACCAAAACAACCGGGGTGGGGTTCACCAGTTCTGCGCTCATGGGGGGCGCTGCTGGTGTTTGGCTCGGACCTGATTGGGCGGTACGCCATCCCAGGCGGTATGCAGGTGGGTGTGGTCACCGGCGCTATTGGTGGGCTGTACCTGATGTACTTGATTTATCTTGAGAGGAAAAAAAGAGCTAGTGAGCGCACAGACTATGAACAGCACCGCCCGTTTGCAGGGGATCCGGCTTAGTGGTGGGCTACGGCGAGCATAAAGTGCTTGACGGCGTTGATTTCAGTGTGCTTGAGGGGGAACTGACTGTTATCCTCGGCCCGAATGCCTGCGGTAAATCCACCCTGCTCAAAACCCTCTCACGTGTTATCCCTGTTTAAAGGTGGGCAGGTGCATCTTGACGGGCAGCCTCTCTCAGGGCTGAAATCGCGTGCTATTGCGCGGATCCTCTCGATGCTGCCGCAGACCCCGGAAGCCCCGTCGGGGGTTACCGTGGCGGATGTGGTGGCGCGCGGACGTTACCCGCACCAGTCGCTTTTACGCTCCTGGTCTGCTCAAGATGAGGCAGCCTGTATTGAGGCGATGGAGGCGGCGAATGTGCTGGAGCTGTCTGAACGGCCCATCGAAGCCCTCTCGGGCGGGCAGCGGCAGCGCGTGTGGATCGCCATGACGTTGGCGCAGCAGACCCCGCTGATCCTGCTGGATGAGCCGACCACCTACCTTGATATTACCCACCAGATTGAGGTGCTTAACCTCACGAAAAAGCTGCACAGGCAAGGCCGCACAGTGGCGGTGGTGCTTCATGACCTTAACCTTGCCTTCCGTTATGCCACACATGTGGTATTAATGAAGCGTGGGCAAATCATTGCGCAAGGTAATCCTAAGAAAATTGTCACATCTGGGCTGATCCGGGAGGTTTTTGATTTGGAGGCCGTTATCATTGATGACCCTTGCACGGGCACCCCTCTCGTGATCCCCACTGAGCAGCAGAACATCTCGATTGCGGCAGACGCCATTGCCGCCGCCCGCGAAGGTAACTGAGGAGGCTCCCTCATGGGTAACCTAGACAACCCGCCGTGTGACACAGTTCAGACCATGAAACCGTCGATCATGGATCGACCGGTGCCGCCGAAAACTCCGCGCCCCACACCCGCCCCCCGAGTCAGCAGCCCTCTCATCAGCACACTCATTGACCAGGCCATCAACGCGGACGAGCTCAATGCGCGCATCCTGGAAGTCGTCGGGGAAGGAACCCCCCTCATTGAGCAGGTGCATAACCCGGACGGTACCGTGAATGAGGGCGAGCGCATCGTCACGTTCCTGTACCGGCACGCTGAGGCGCAGCAGGTGCTTATTTTCGTGAACCGTCTGACTGATGAGAAACCTGCCGCTTTCGCTCATGGAACGTATCGAAGGCACAGATTGGTGGCAGCTGAGCTTTCAGATGGCCACTAACTGGCGCGCCTCATATAGTTTCGTGCCTGCACTACCGGGGGAACGCCCGGTGTGGCTGAGCGAGAGCGACCAGGTCATGCTGCGGGCCGCTCTTGACGCTGGCGAGGGTGACCCGTTCAACCCTAAAACCGTGTGTAACCGCATTGGCCGGTGCATGGGCGTGGTGGAGCTGAAAGACGCCCCGGTACACGAGTTTCTGCTGAGCCAGCAGGAGCTTGATACGCTGCCAGCCCCGCGCTGGCTCAAAACCCCTGACGGGCACATGTATGTGGTGGGTAAAGTCGGCAACCCGGCCCCGGAGGACCCCCTGTTCATCCTGTTCGACGGTGAAGTGTGGTTTAACCACGGCATGGAACACACTCTTAACCGTGCGTACCGTGCCGGTCGTATCCCGTCGTTCCACGTGTTTTTCCTGCATTCCGGCGGCCGTGAGCGCCGCTGGCAGGAACTAAACGGCGAGCACCCGATCGCCGACTATATTGTGGATGAGGCGCTGCCGCACCTGGCCAAATTCCACAATATTCGCACCCCTGCCGAGAACATTATTATTAATGGGCAGTCATTGGGCGGGTTGTCCTCTCTGCTGGCGGTTATTTCCAGGCCGGAGGCGTTTCGGGGCGGCAATCGCGCAGTCCGCGTCGCTGTGGCAGCCGCAGGTTTTTGACCGGCTGGAGCAGCTGCGTTCAGCTGATGAGCTGCACCGTCTGCGCCATTTGCATCTTGAGGTTGAGGTGGGGGAGCAGGAGTGGGTGCTGGTGCCCCCGCATCAGCGGCTGGTGCAGGAGCTAAAAGGTGTGGACATGCACCTGAACTACACGATGTTCAACGGCGGGCATGATTATGCCTGCTGGCGCGGGGCGATCGTGCCCGCTTTGGAGCGTATTTTAACGGCGAAGTAGCCTCGACCAAGGAGAACGTATCACAGATGACCGAGCAGACTCTAGAACGTAGCGATCTGGGGGTAACCCCGCTGATCCCTGAGGAGTTCGCCGCCCGATACCGCCAGGCCGGGTACTGGATTGATCAGACCATCCCCGAGTTTTCTGCTGGATGCGTGCCGGGCTAAACCGCATTTCCCGGCCCTGGTGGCGCTGTCTCACGCGCACCTGCAGGACGGTAAGCCGCAGCAGGTTCGTTACTCGTACGCTGAGCTGGAGGCTGCTGGCCGCGCCGCTGCGACCCGTATCGCCGCCGCCGGGGTGCAGCCGGGCGACCGTGTGCTGCTGCAGCTGGGCAATACTGCCGAGTATCTCATCTACCTGATGGGTATTTTCTGGGCTGGGGCACTGCCGGTATTTTGTTTGCCGCAGCACCGCACCAGTGAGCTGACGCATTTTGCGGCCCGTGCGGATGCGGCCGCGCACGTGTATTCGTCCCGCACCCCGGGCACAGATTTTACTGCGCTGTACCAGGACGTGTCCGAACAGCTGCAGACTAAAGGGCTGAACCCGCCCGTGGGTATTGATGCGGCTGAGCCGTTGGTGCCGCTTAGCGACGAGCAGCTCGCCGAGCCGTTCGTCCCGGCGGTTATCCAAAATACTGATAGTCCGCGTGCAAGCGAGCAGGTGGCGTTTTTACAGCTTTCCGGCGGCACCACCGGGGTGTCGAAGCTGATTCCGCGTACTCACGCCGCCTACCTGTATTCGGTGCGCGGTTCGGCGGATATTTGCAACCTCACCTGCAACACCACCATGCTGGTGGCGCTGCCGGCGGCACATAACTTCACCATGAGTTCACCCGGTATTCTGGGGGCGATGTGTGTTCAGGCGAAAATGGTGTTTGCTGCGGACCCCAGCCCGCAGACCGCGTTCGCGCTCATTGAGAATGAGGGGGTTACGTTCACCGCTTTGGTGCCTCCGCTCGCGCAGGCGTGGGTGGCATCGGCCGAGAAACGTGGTGTGCAGCTGCCGTCGCTGAGCGTTCTTCAGGTGGGCGGCGCTAAGCTTGCCGCCACGGTAGCGGGCAAGATCGAATCTGTGCTTGGTGTGCAGGTGCAGCAGGGTTTTCGGCATGGCTGAGGGGCTGGTGAACTACACCCGTGCCGGGGATAGTCCGCGCATCCGGTTACATACGCAGGGGCGGCCCATTAGCGACGATGACGAAATTCTGATTGTTGATGATAACGACCAGCCCGTTGCACCCGGTGAGGTTGGGCACCTGCTGACCCGCGGGCCGTACACGATCCGCGGCTACTACAGGGAAGAAAAACGCCAACACCTACAGTTTTACTGATGAAGGCTACTACCGCACCGGCGACCTGGTGCGCCTGGTGGACGGGAAGTACCTTGAGGTAGTGGGCCGCGCAAAAGACCAGATTAACCGTAACGGCGAAAAAATCGCGGTAGATGAGATTGAGGCGCTCGCCTTAGCCCACCCCGATGTGCTGGACGCCGTGGCTTTGGGGCTGCCGGATGAGGCGGTGGGGGAGCGTGTCTGCCTGGTGCTTGTACCCCAGGAAGGCGCATCGCTGGGGCAGAACCCGCGCCGCACGATGCACGAGTATTTTACGCAGAAGAAGCTGGCCGCCTTTAAAATCCCGGAGCGGGTGGAGGTGCTCAAAGAGCTGCCCACCACGAATGTGGGTAAAATTTCCCGCCGTGAGCTGCGTGCCCGCCTGGTAGAGATGCTCACAGAATAGTTGCGTGTCGGTGTTCCCAGGGCGGGGGCACCGCCGTGAGCACAGGAGCGGCTGCGGGCATAGGGGGCGAGTCATCATGCGCCCTATGCCTCCTCTCCCTATGCGGCGGCAGGCTTGTACCCTTGACGCCGCACCTAAAACCGTATAGAAACGCATCAGATAAACACTATTTAAGGAGTTACGCCATGAGCGCTGAAGCAACCCTGCGCCCGCTACTGGCCAAGTACATTCGTGAAGAAGACTCGCTGAACACCGCGTTCGCCGAGCCCACCACCGACCTGTTCTCGCTCGGGTTTGATTCCATGGGGGCCTTCGCCCTGCTCGATGATCTCGCCGCTGAGGGGATTGCTGTGGAATTTACCGAACTGGTGGAAAACCCCACCGTCGAATTCCTTACCAGCCGCATCGCCTAATACACCACAAGCAATATAAAACCACATGTAGTTCTGCTGCACGAAAGGCCAGTCCCGCCATGAGCACCACCGAGCCTGCACCCGCCAGCACCCCGGATACGACGCCCTGGCTACCGTTGAGTGTGAACGCGCGTGGCATCTACCTTGCCGCCGCAATTGACCCTACCAACCCCTGTTATAACACGGCAGAGCTGCTCGAATGCCCCGTCGGCACCAACCGTGACACGCTGCGGCAAGCCCTGCGGCACCTCTACGAGGAAAACGAGGGGTTCCGGGTGCGCACCCGCCTGCACGCGGGCCGCGCTGAACAGCAGGTGATGGGTCTTGACGAATTTCTGGAAAACACTGAGTTTCTGGAAAACATTGAGCTGCTGCCCGTACCCGAGAACCCTCATGAGGAAGAACCAGACAGTGAGCCGGTACCGGCCATGGTGCGCGCCTGGGCGTCATCCCTCATCGCCGAACCCCTCAACCCGGACGCCGGTATTACCGTTCGTTCCCGTGTCGCCTTCTACGCCGACAGGCTGTGGGTGTACCACAGCTTCCACCACGTAGTGGCCGACGGGTTCGCGGCATTCAACGGGCTTTCCCGCATCGCCAGTATCTACCGTGCACTCAGCAGCGGGCACCCGGTTCCACCCGTCAGCCGCGCCTCGCTGGCCGAACTTATCGCCGCCGATAACGCCGCTGAACCCGCCCGCGCCAGCGACTACGAATACTGGACCGCCGGGGAAGGGGCCACCGCGCTCGAACAGCCCGACACCTCCCTAGCCGCGCGCACCGCCGCGCCCGCCCCCCGCGCGTTACGGGCCTCACTGCCCATCCCGAACACGGTACAGCAGAACATGCTGGCGGCGGCCAAAAAATATGGGGCGTCCTGGCCGGTCGCCGCAACCGCAGCCATCGGCGCGTACCTGGGACGTATTGGCGGGTACGATACGGCCGCGTTCGGCATCCCCCAAATGAACCGCATGTTCGGCCCCACCCTGCCCGAACCAACCCGAGCCCTCGGCAAAACCAGTGCAAACACCGGAACCACCGCCGTGAACGTGCTGCCCGTGCAGGTACCTTCCCTCGGGTCCATCGCAGCGGCCCTGAGCTCCGTCAAAGACCAATTCGCCCGCAACACCCAGCACCCCCTGGCACGTCAAGAAGACTTGGAACGGGCCGCAGCACGCAACGACTCCCGCCTCTTTGGGGCGCAGATTAATATTGTCCCGTTCGATGCGGTGCTCACCCTCGGCGTACCAACACCTGGCACCGACGAACTGCCCGGTGCCCCCGCGCCCGTGGCGCGCATCCACAATGTGAGCGCAGGCCCGGTCGCCGACATGACCGTCACCCTGCGCGGCATGCCAGGGCGCGGCAACCCCATCTACCTGGAGCTAGACGCCAACCCTAACCTGTACACCATGGAACAGGTGCAGGCACACGCACGGCATATGGGCGCCTGGCTGGAGAACTGGGCCACCGCAGCCACCAACGAGCTGCCGCTTGAGGCGATCACCACAGCCCTACCCACAGAACTGGAGACCATTAACGCTTTTCAACAGCACCGGGCACCACATCGAATACAAAACCCTGCTGCAGCGGTTCACCGACGCTGTAGCCGCACACCCCAACGAACCCGCCCTCATCGCGGCCGCACCGGGGGGAACGGTACACCCTCACCCCTGAATCCCCGCACGCACACGAATTCAACCACACCCTCACCTACGCGCAGCTTGATGCCCGCGCCCGCGCGCTCGCTGCCTCCCTCGTGGCCGCCGGGGTACGCCCCGGAACCGCCGTCGGCCTACGATTCAACCGGGGTATCGAGCAGTATATTGCGGTCTACGCGGCGCTCTATGCGGGTGCTATCTACGTGCCGATCCTACCCGAACTGCCCGCAGAACGGGTCGGCCACATGCTCACCGACGCCGGATGCTCCGCCCTGCTCAACGGCCCCGGGCTGGGCCTGCTCACCCCCGCCGAACTGTCCCCGGAAAACCCAGAACGGTTCACGAACCTGCCGCAGCTGCCCTTCACCGCCCTCACCCCAACCGCGCAGCACCCGCTCCCCGCGGACGCCGCACCAGCATCCGCTATTCTGCCCGGACACGAGACGGAGCTTGACGACACCGCCTATATTCTTTTCACCTCAGGCTCAACGGGCAGGCCCAAAGGCGTGGCCGTCAGCCACCGCGCCATCGACACCGGCTGCGCTGGCAGCAGTCACAAATCCCGGTCGCCCCCGGTGACCGGGTACTCCACAAAACCCCCATCTCGTTTGATGTGCACGTGTGGGAACTGTACTGGCCGCTTCAAGAAGGCGCAGCGGTCGTTATCGCCGCCCCCGAAGGGCACCGCGACCCCGAATATTTAGCACGCGTGACCGCCGAGCAGGACATCACGTGCGTGCACTTCGTGCCGACCATGCTCGCCGCGTTTATTACGTCACCGACCGCCCGGCGTGTTCTTAAAAGCGCCGGGTTCGGACCCCAAGAAACCGACCGGCGTTTACGCTACCTCGTCTGCTCCGGTGAAGCCCTGCAGAAAGACCAGGTGCTCGGCGCGCACCGGGTGCTTGGGGCGTACCCGCTGAACCTGTACGGCCCCACCGAAGCCGCGGTTGACGTCACGTTCTGGGATACCGCCGAAGACCCAGAACGGGAAATCATCCCCATCGGGGAGCCCGTGTGGAACACAGGAACGCATATTCTGGATAGGGCGGGGCGGCCCGTACCGCCGGGCATTACCGGCGAACTGTACCTCTCAGGTGTGCAGCTAGCCCAGGGGTATGTGAATAACCCGCAGGCCACCGCCTCCGCATTCGGGCAGGACGCCCCCAGCGGCATGAGGGTGTACCGCACCGGTGACCTTGCCGCCTGGGAGATACTGCCGGGGGCCACAGACGATAAGCCGCCGCGCGGAGTGATCGTGTACCGCGGGCGCTCCGACAACCAGGTGAAACTGCGCGGGCAGCGCCTCGAACTTGGCGATATTGAGACGGTACTCACTTCGCTTCACTCAGTCACCGGCGCGGTGGCGCTGCTGTACACGGGGCTGCGGGAGCCCGCGCTCGCCGCGTTCCTTGAGGTAGGCGCCCTCAGCACGGAACAGCGTGAAGAGATTATTGCTGACGCGCGCCGGGCCTGCGAGCGGAACCTGCCCGACTACATGGTTCCTTCCCTCTGGCATGCGATGGAGACGCTGCCGGTGAGCGCCTCCGGTAAGGCGGACCGTAAACAGCTGGCTCAGTTCAGGTTCGCTACCGCCGCTGCCGATGCGCGCGGCCCGCACGGGCTGCTGGAGCAGCAACTGTGCACTATTTTCGCGCGTGTGCTGGGGCGGGAACGGTTCGGCACCACCGAAGATTTTTTCGCAGCCGGGGGCCATTCGCTGGCAGCGCTTGAGGTTATTGCCGCTATTGGCGAGCAGCTGGGATTGTCTGTGAGCATCGGTGCCCTGTTTGCGAATCCCACGGTTGAGGGCCTCACCCGGGCATTGGAGCTGGATGCGGGGCTGGAATTTGCCCCTGTGCTGCCGCTGCGTGCCGCCGACGCGGAGCTGACCCCCGATACCCCCGCGCCGCTGTTTGTGCTGCCCCCGGCGGGCGGGCTGGGCTGGTGCTACGCCGGGTACCTGGCGCATCTGCCCGCGAACCAGCCGGTGTACGCCGTGCAGGCGTCCGCGTTTTCTGACCCGCACGCAGGGTTCCCCAGCACGTTACGTGAGCTTGCTCAGGAGTATTTGGGGCGCATCCGCCAGACCTTGCGGGACGCTAACCTACCCGCGCGTATTGAGCTCATGGGCTGGTCGGTGGGCGGTACGGCCGCTGTAGAGGTTGCCGCATTGGCGGAGGACGCCGGCATCGCCGTGGAGCGCACAGTGCTGCTGGATGCGTACCCCGCCGAGCAGTGGCAGGGCGTTCCCGCCCCGGATGAGCAGGAAAGCTTCCGTGCCTTGCTGCGGATGGGTGGCCTGCCGGAGGCTGCCCCCGGTGAGGTGCTGGATCTTCCCGGTACTTTGAAGCGGCTGCGGCAGGCCGGTTCGGCGATGGGGCACCTGCCTGAGGATAAGCTGGGCGTGTGCTTGGAGTCGATGCGCGCCTCGGCTGCACTCATGCGCGGGGCACGGCAACTGGACTTTTCGGGCGCGGTGACGATGTTCGCGGTGCCCCATGAGGATCAGCCGTACCTGGATGCTCACGGGTGGGAAAGCCACGCGGGTGCTTTGCGTGTGGTGCGGGTCGACGGCACCCACCCGGATTTGGTGAACCCGGCGTATATCCCGCAGATCGTTGCCGAGGCGTTCGATTCGGGGCCAGCAGAGTAGGTGGCGCAGTCATGCCGGTAGATTTCAGGGGCGGTGTTATCACCTACGATAACCTTTTGTGGGCGCTGGAAAACCCGCAAATAGCCGAGGAGCCGGACCTTGTCGAGGACTTATTGCAGGTTTCGTACGGTGACGGGAAGTACCTGCTGGATGTGGGCTGGTATTCCGCTGGTGCCGGGCAGGGTGGGTTCATGGTGTATGTGATTGGGAACTGTGACTGGCAGTGCCCGCTGCGCTCTTTAGCCGCCAATAGTCTGGGGCAGCTCGTCTCGGCTATTAATGATGCCACCGCCTTTATCGCTAAATTACCGTGAATAAGGCGCCGACAAATGAAAAATAGTTAATCAGCTATTCTGCAGAATCCCATGCACAATATGGCTCACATCCAGGGTGATGGAGGAGTCAATAGGGTCGGGGAACTGCACCCCAAAAATCCCCAGGTGAAAATCCTCACCGGTGGGGGAGCCAGTGTACACAATATCAACCGGACCGTTGTGCACCCTCGTGTCGGGGAACAGCAGGTGGGCGTGGCACCCCACCCGGTACGCGTATTGCAGAATCCGGTTAAAATCGCGTTCCCGCACGTGCTCAAAGCTGCGCGGTATCGGGTCGTAGTTCGCCTCAAGCACACATACCGGTGCGCCGGTGTCGGCGGTGCGTACCACGAACCCGGGGCGGATCTCGGCGGGGCGTTTCAGCACGGCGCTGTTGGTGGCGGGCCTGCGAATGTAGCTGAACTTCGGCAGGGTATTGAGCGTGTACATGCCTGCGGGGAGCGCCTGCAGGAGGGCTTTTTCCAGCATTGTCTCCCACAGAATGGAGGTGTCGTATTTAATGTTGGCGATTACCCCGGCCTCATACGGGTCGGTGTCGAACCCGAACCCGAACTGCTGGGCAATAATTGCCCGCGCATACCGGTAGGCGAGCGCCTGCTCATCGGGGATGCGTGCCATGAACGTGGGGGGAGAGCCGCTCATTCAGCAGGGTTTGGGCGTTGTGTACGCTCACATCGCGCAGGGTCGCTTCGTAGCCGAGGGCTTGCTGGCGCAGCTGGGTGTCTTTCGCCTGCATCGCTACCCGCTGCAGCCCGGCGCGGATCACCTGCCACAGGTGAATGTCTGTGGTGAGTGAGTCGAATTCGCACACCACCCCGGTGCGGTGGGTGGCTTGCCGGTCGATGAGTTTATCGAGCACCATGCGGCCCCGCACGAACCCCAGTTCGTCGGTTTCTGATTCGAACCGTGGGCGGCGGTGTTCCAGCGCGTTTTTGCACAGGTTCAGGAATTTGCGGTATGTCGGCTCTTGTAGCCAGTCGATGGGCGAGAAAATGCCTAGGCCCTGCGGCGGTACGGTGCGGGAGGTGGCGTCCTCAACCGGTGCCTGGTGGTAGTGTTCGAGGATGCGCCAAAACTGCCGTACGGGGCTGAATTCTTCGTCGCTGCCGGGGCGGATGACTCGTCCGATGGTGAAATCTGCGTCGCGGGTGTGCGGCTCCCACGCGGGGGCGTTCCACAGGTCAACGTAGGGGGTGTCTTCCCGGCGGTTGCTTTCGGCGGGTTCGTTGCCTGAGCCTACGACGGCACTGAAGGGCTGCTGCCAGTCGGCGGGCAGCTTCAGGATTTCCCGCTCGTACAGGTATACGTGCAGGCAGCCGGTTTCATCGAGCAGGTGCGTGGGGTGCGGTCGGTCGGCGGGCAGCGGCTCAATAATGTTGCGCCGCCCGTTGGGTGACCAGATTTTGGGGAGTACGTGAATGGCGAGGGTGCGCACTGTCTCGGGGGTGCGGATATGTTCGTTATCGCCGAGTGTTACGACGGTTACCCCGGCGCGTTGTCCGGCGACTCCCGCCTGGAAATAGCAGTATTCGCCCACTTATGCGGCCTCGTATAGTCGCGCCATGATCGGGTTCCAGGTGCCGCCAATGTGGGGGCGCCTGCCCAGCCCGTGGCCCACGTATTCCACGTACCGGCCGCACAGGTCGCTTATCCCGGCAAGTTTACGGGGGAAGTCCGGGTTGGTGTGCGGGGTTTCTTTAATGTTGAAGGTCGCGGCGACTTCTGCGAGCTGGGTGAGTAGCGCATCGGCAATTTCGGGTGCGCTGGCTTTGGGCTCAAAGAAGTAGGCGTGGCCTAGCCGGGCGTCGGGCCCCACCTCGTTTTTGAGGGAGGTGTTGAGCCTGTCGTAGGCGTCGACCAGCAGCGATAGCTCGGGGTCTGCCTCAAGGTCCCGGCCTGCGGCGGTGAGGGCTTCTTTCAGATCGTCTTTGCGCATGGGCTCCATCTCGTGCCAGTGGAAGCGGCGCCGCAGCGCTAGTCGATGGTTCCTACGGACCGGTCGGTGGAGTTCATGGTGCCGAGGATGTGCAGGTTGTCGGGCACTACGAGGCGGCTGTAGCTGCGCCCGCGTGACCAGTCTTGGGTGCCGTCGTCGCGAATGCGCGGCACAAACACGGGGGTTTGCAGGGTTGCGTAGGTTACATGCGGGGGGATGGTGACGGGCTGGGCACTGCTGGAGGAATCTTCCCGGTCGTAGTTTGCCACGAGCGCCCCGTGCATATGGTTTTGCCAGTCGCCGTCGGTGTCGGTGGCGTAGTTGTGGCGTTTGGACTTTTCAAGAACGAGCATGAGGTCGCCGAAGACACGGGAGGTGTTGGCGCGGTTGATCTCGTCGATAAAGAGCAGGTGAGCTGGGGCTTCCCGGTGGGCGGGGTCCTGCCCCAGGGAGGTGTCTGCCCCGGTGCGGGCACGGTGGGCGGCGTAGCTGCGGGCTAGTCGCACCGCCTTGGCGCAGGCTTGCAGGAAGATCCCCTCATGGGAGATGAAGTCCGGGGTCTCGGTGCCGTAAGCGAAGTTGGGCCGTAACCCGCTCACGAACTCTTCGTACGAGGTGGAGGGGTGGAACACCACGGTGGTCACGTTTTCGGGTCCGTAACCGCCGTTGATGGTGGTGTCTTTCAGACTTTCAAGCATGTGGGACTTGCCGCAGCCGGCAACGCCTTCGGCAATGACGTTTGAGTAGTCGTTGAGTTTTTTGATGATTCCCATGTTTTTGTTTTCGAGGGGCGAGCTGAAAAGCCCTATCTTGTATGAGGATGTGGTGTACCAGTCCAGGATTTGCTGGGGAGTGTCCCGGGGGAAATTGAACCCGGGGTGCAGGATGGGGAAGAAGCATATTTGTAAATCGTCCAGCGGGTTAAAGCCGAGGGCGTGCACTATGCTGTCTTGGTGTTCGTACAGGAAGTCTAGGATATCCAGCAGCGACCGGTTTTTCGCGTTTTTGGTGTTAATGTTGGGGTACCCGTCCATCTCGCTAATATTCACTTTCGTGTCGATGGAGAGGTACCTGAACACATAGTTAATGTAGTTCGTGACGTATTTTCCCCGGTAGGGTTTGGGGTCGCCGTTGTCTTCGGTGATCGCGAGCAGCCCTTTGGTTTTATCGAGGATGATGCAGTGCATCATAATGCCGTCTTCGAGGGATTTGAGGCTGATATTCTCGGGGTCGCAGTAGGTGGGTACGCCGTTCGGGTCGGTGATGTGCAGTTTGTCCCTGAGCTCTCTGAGCGGGGTGAACCTGGGGTGGAAAACTGAGTGTCCTGTGGGCCATTTGCCTTGAAGCTGGGTTTGCAGCTGGTGCACCGCTTTTGACAGGTTGTAGGCGTGAGACATCCCCGCACCGGATGACGGCGCTGTGGTCGCCTGTGAAGTGTAGGTGGTGTCGGACATGGCTCTCCTAGTTATTTTTCTGCCTTTCTTATTATCGCAAATATGCCCACATATTTTTACCATTTTGTGGGGGTATCACGGGGAACGGCTAACCCTGAGGATGAACCCTATAGGCGGTTTCTTGTGGGTGGTAATGGCGCATAATATGCCGTGCGCGGCCATAGATTCGGGGGCTTCGCGCCCTCACCATGGGTGAGGAAGCGAAGCCCCCGAAACGGTCACCGGGTGGTGCCCATGTGGCGCATTAGACTAGTCGTCGTTGTTTGTGCTCTGAACGGCGTTGACGTTCGTCAGGTCGTACTTTGCGAATGCCTGGGCTGCGGCGTCGGCAGGTACTTCACCGTTCTTGGCGAGCATCTGCAGGGTGCGCACCACCATCGACTGTGCGTCGATGTGGAAGAACCTGCGCGCACCCGGGCGGGTGTCGGCGAAGCCGAAGCCGTCGGCACCGAGGGTTGCAAAGTCGTTCGGCACGAACTGGCGGATCTGATCGGGCACATCCGAGGTGTAGTCGGTCGATGCGATGATCGGGCCGTTCGCACCGGCGAGCTTCTGCGTCACGTAGGGCACGCGAGCGGGCTGGCCGGGGTTCAGCAGGGCTTCTTCTTCGGCAGCCACACCATCGCGGCGCAGCTCGGTCCAGGAGGTTACGGACCAGACGTCGGCGGATACGCCCCAGTCTTCGGCCAGGAGCTTCTGCGCTTCGATAGCCCACGGCACAGCAACACCGGATGCCAGCAGCTGGGCCTTCGGGCCGGAAGCCAGCGGGGAGTCCTGCACCTTGTAGATGCCCTTGACGATGCCTTCCACGTCCACATTTTCGGGTTCTGCGGGCTGGTGGATCGGCTCGTTGTACACGGTCAGGTAGTACATGACGTCGTGATCTTCGTCGAGGTTGCCGTACATCTGCTCAATACCGCGCTTCACAATGTGCGCAATCTCGTAGCCGTACGCCGGGTCGTAGATCTTGAACGCAGGGTTGGTGCTTGCCAGGATGGGCGAGTGGCCATCCATATGCTGCAGACCCTCACCGGAGAGCGTGGTGCGCCCTGCGGTTGCGCCGATCACGAAGCCGCGTACCATCTGGTCAGCAGCAGCCCAGAAGGCGTCGCCGGTGCGCTGGAACCCGAACATCGAGTAGAAGATGTAGATCGGGATCATGGGCTCACCGTGGGTGTCGAAGGACGAACCAACAGCGGTGAACGCTGCGGTTGCGCCCGCCTCGTTAATACCCACGTGAAGGATCTGACCCTCAGGCGACTCTGTGTAGGAGAGCATGAGCTGGTGATCCACCGGCACATAGTTCTGGCCGTTGGGGTTGTACAGCTTAGCGGAGGGGAAGAACGCGTCCATACCGAAGGTGCGTGCCTCATCCGGGGTGATGGGTACGATGCGGTGGCCGAAGCCTTTCACACGCATCAGGTCCTTCATCAGGCGCACGAACGCCATGGTGGTGGCGGCTTCCTGCTTACCGGAGCCCTTCTTAGCACCGGCGTATGCTTTATCATCCGGCAGGGTGATTTCCGGCTGAGTGTTCGGGCGGTGCGGAATGTACCCGCCCAGCTCCTCACGGCGCTTGTGCATGTACTGCAGGGCCGGGTGGTCTGCTGAAGGCACATAGTACGGCGGGTTGTAGAGGTCCTTCTCCAGCTCCTCATCCGAGATGGGGATGTTCAGGTGGTCACGGAAGCCTTTGAGGGCTTCCATGGTGAACTTCTTAATCTGGTGGGTTGAGTTGCGTGCCTCGAAGAAGGGGCCCAGCTCAGCACCCTTAATGGACTGAGCCAGGATGACGGTGGGGCGACCCTTGGTTTCCAGCGCCTCCTTGTAGGCGGCGTAGAGCTTCTTGTCGTCGTGCCCGCCAAGTCGCAGGTTGAAGATCTGCTCGTCGCTCAGGTCTGCAACCAGTTCCTTGGTTTCGGGGTACTTGCCGAAGAAGTGCTCGCGAATGTACCCGCCGTCTTCGCCGCGGAAGGTCTGGTAGTCACCGTCGAGAGTCTCATTCATCAGCTGGATGAGCTTGCCGCTCTTATCCTTCTGAAGCAGGGCATCATAGTCGGAGCCCCACAGCACCTTAATGACGTGCCAGCCTGCACCGCGGAAGAATGCCTCAAGCTCCTGAACAATTTTGCCGTTACCGCGAACGGGGCCGTCGAGGCGCTGCAGGTTGCAGTTCACGACGAAGGTCAGGTTGTCGAGCTTTTCGTTGGCTGCCAGCTGCAGCGCACCACGCGATTCGGGTTCGTCCATTTCGCCGTCGCCAAGGAACGCCCACACGTGCTGCTGGGAGGTGTCCTTAATCTTGTGGTTGTGCAGGTAGCGGTTAAAGGATGCCTGGTGGATGGCATTCAGCGGGCCCAGACCCATCGAAACGGTCGGGAACTGCCAGAAATCAGGCATGCAACGCGGGTGCGGATATGAGGGGATTCCATTCGCGCCTTTGGTTTTTTCCTGACGGAAACCATCCATCTGCTCAGCGGTGAGCTTACCCTCAACAAATGCGCGGGAGTACACGCCGGGGGAGGAGTGGCCCTGGAAGAAGACTTGGTCGCCGCCGCCGGGGTGGTTGCGGCCGCGGAAGAAATGGTTCAGGCCCATCTCGTACAGGTCGGCGATACCCGCGTAGGTGGAGATGTGCCCGCCAACGCCGATGTCTTTCTTCTGTGCACGCTGCACCATAATGGCTGCGTTCCAGCGGATCCAGGCGCGGTATTGACGCTCAAGTTCCTCATCGCCGGGGTAAGCAGGCTGCTGGTCGGCGGGGATAGTGTTAATGTAGTCGGTATTGACAATGGTGGGTACCTCTACACCCTTCTTGCCAGCTTCCTGCAGAAGCGAGCGCAGGATGTATTCGGCACGTTCGGTGCCGTGAGTTTTAATAAGGTCCTCAAGGGACTCGGCCCACTCCTGGGTTTCTTCAGTATCGACGTCTTTCAGTCCGTCGAGAAGAGTGCTCAGGGCGTGTTCGTTCGGTTTTGCGTTACCCAAACTAATCCAACCTCTCTTGTGTTCAGTTGTGAAGGTGTTACGACGGCGATTCTCCGCGGGTGACACCCCTAGCAGGCAAGTGGGCCGAACGTGGTGGTCGGCGCACTTCTTTCTCTACTATTTTAGTCCTTATTTGACCCTGGTTTTGCTGTTGTGAAGGATTTTTTGGGGACTGCTGTCAGCGGGTGGGTTGGGTGCCTGCGGATTTGCAGGAGAAAAGCCAAAGATATTTTTGCCTGTACCGTGCAGATTTTATGCTGCATGGTGGTTCTGTGTTGGGTTTTGCGGTATTACTTTGGGTTTTTGAGGTGAAGGGCGGTGGGCTGTACTGTGCCGTGTAATTTTCTTCACCCGCGCCGTCCCCAAAGCACTGAGATGTATAACACCCTCAACGGGTTTGCGCTCCCTGCAAAGACCCCGTATAGTATTACCTTGTTCGCCGGTTTGGTGAGCACAATGGGTCTTTAGCTCAGCTGGTAGAGCGCCACGTTTACACCGTGGATGTCATCGGTTCGATCCCGGTAGGACCCACAATTTATCGATGCGGCCCCGTCTAAGGACGGGGCCTGTCGTTATTGTCCCTGGGGACATGGGTACATTCGCTGTGGTGGTGTACCGAGATAGCAGCGGGCCGCTCACCCGTGCGCATAATTGGCGATCCGTGCACCGCATCTGTGTATAAATCAGCGTACCCTTATATACATGACTGAAAATATCGAGAGTAAAAAGGCGCAAATTGGTGTAACCGGCCTGGCGGTGATGGGCGCGAACCTGGCCCGTAACTTGGCCCGCAACGGCTACACTGTGGCGCTGCATAACCGTTCCGTCGAGAAAACCGACGCGCTTCTTGCCGAGCACGGGCAAGATGGTGAATTTATTCGTACCGAATCACTGCAGCAGCTGGTTGACTCATTGGAGTCGCCGCGGCGTATCTTGGTAATGGTGAAAGCTGGTGCTCCGGTTGATGCCGTGATTGAGCAGCTAACACCCCTGCTGGATGAGGGCGATATTGTTATTGACGGCGGTAACTCGCATTTCCCAGACACGATCCGCCGCGAGCGTGAGCTGGCGCAGAAGGGCCTGCACTTTGTGGGCGTGGGTGTCTCCGGTGGTGAGGAGGGCGCACTGTGGGGTCCCTCTATTATGCCGGGCGGATCTGCCCAGTCGTATCAGCATGTGGGCCCTATGCTGGAGAAGATTTCGGCAAAGGCACCCCAGGACGGTTCACCGTGCTGCGCCTGGATTTCCACCGATGGCGCGGGGCACTTCGTGAAAATGGTTCACAACGGTATTGAGTACGCCGATATGCAGGTGATCGGGGAAGCGTACGATATTCTGCGTTCTATCGCCGGGCTGGAACCAGCGGAGCAGGCACAGATTTTTAAGACGTGGAACAAAACCGAACTCAATTCGTACCTGATTGAGATTACCTCTGAGGTGCTGGCCCAGGTGGATGCTAAAACCGGTAAGCCTCTGGTGGACGTGATCCTGGATCAGGCTGGTCAGAAAGGAACCGGCCGCTGGACGGTGCAGGCTGGCCTTGATTTGGGAGCCCCGGTCTCTGCCATTGCAGAGTCGGTGTTTGCCCGCGCGCTTTCATCATCTGATCCGGTTGCCCGTGAGCAGGCTCAGCAGCAGCTTCCTGCGGGCCTGATCGCGACCACCGGTGTCGGTGCTGGGGATCCTGAATTTGTTGAGGATGTGCGCCGTGCCCTGTTGGCCTCGAAACTGGTTGCTTACGCGCAGGGCATGGATATGATTGCCCGCGCGGGGGACGAGTACGGTTGGGATTTGAAGCTTGATGTGATTGCTTCGCTGTGGCGTGCCGGGTGCATCATCCGCGCCGAGCTGCTGGGCGATATTATGGCTGCCTACTCCGGTGAGCGTCCGGCAAATATGCTTTTGGCACCCCAGTTCAAGTCTTTGATGGATGAGCTGGTTCCGTCGTGGCGCCGGGTGGTGGGTAAAGCCACCGCTCTTGGGGTTCCGGTACCGGTGTTCTCTTCGGCCCTGTCATATTATGACGGCCTGCGCCGTGACCGCCTGCCTGCGGCCGTAATTCAGGGGCAGCGTGATTTCTTTGGTGCGCACACTTACGGGCGTGTGGACGAAGAAGGGGCCTTCCACACTATGTGGAGTGGTGACCGTTCTGAGGTGAACGCCGCCGACATTCACGTGCACTAATACTGCACCCAGGGGCTGCCCTGGTTGTATAACTATGCGGTGCGGGCGTCTTCGCGTATCTGGTTTCTAGGCCAGACGGTGAAGATACCCGCACCGCATCAGTGTGTGCAGAAGGTGCGCCCTGAGGCTGAGGGCACGTTGTATTTAGTGCCCGCCGGTACCTCCGCCGGATACATAAGGCGTTACAGCCCAGCGTCCGTTAACGTATTCGGTGGTAACGTACCCGGTCAGCCGCGTCCACTGGTATTTTTCGGGGAGATCGTCGTGGTACTCGCCCCGAATAATTGCTTTGGTGCCGTTAAGGAAAGTCTCGGTGCACCGCCACGTAATCTTAGAGGAGGATACGATGGGGTCGGCAAGAATGTCCATCTCAAACTTGCGATCAAAGAACCACGTTTTTGATGATTCCATATTCTGGTAGAAAGTCTCAAAGCTCTGCATGTATTCAATATCAGGCTTGGCGGCTTCCATCTCTTTAAGTGGTTCAAGGTCACCTGTTTTAGTGATGTAATCAAAAACCGATGCCTGATATCGGAGCGTTGCGTACGCTCCTTCAAGCGAGTCCTCATTCATATTCTCAGGTTTGAGAGGCTTAGGCGCGTTCCGGGGCGGATGCTCTTCATTACCTGGCTCGTAGGTTTTATTCTCATAATGGTCAACTAGAGGAACTACCCCTTTGTAGTTTTTGGAACCAGCATCGTATTTCTGCCCGGTGGCTTCTGTCGATGCATGAGCGGAAGCTGAACTGGTTTGCGAGGATGATGTCTCTGAAGCTGATGATGAGCTGCCGGATGTGGACGTACTGCTCTGGCTGCAGGCTGCCAGTAGGGATGCGGAGCCTAAGCCCAGGAGGGCAACCGCGCCTCTGCGGGTTACGGATAAAGGCATGTTTCTACCTTTCTGCTAGTCTTTGGTAGTTTATTCTGATATTACAGGTAAGTTCATAGTTCGCTCTTAAAAACTACTAACTGTAGTGTCTTAATGCTAAAAAGCATATGTATGTACTCAAAGGTGTTCCCGGAAGAATATAGTACATAAGTCTATAGTAACCTTACTCAGGGTTATTTTGATTATTCGACGTACATTTTGATGTTTTAATATTGCGAAAGGCCCTTCTGTAAGCATCAGAAACTGTGCAGGGTGAACCTGCGGGTTACTGAGAGCACTCAAGGCCCCGGTATCATCTAAAGATACCGGGGCCTGTATTATGAGTGTTTGCGTTCCACTGCTGGATTATTGTTGCTTTGACACGCGGTCAAATACAGATGGGCTTGGGCAAAGTGACTGCAAAAATACTCTTTGAAATATTACTTATCGCCATACCCGAAATCTGCTGGGAGATGACAATGAGCGCTAGAGTAGCCGTCACCGCTGGCTTTCTGCTCTTCTTTGACTTCTCCATTGACAAGGATTTTACAGGTTAGCTCTACACCATTATCAGTAGAACTAACGCTCATGCTGTAGCCCTCTTTACGTTTAAAATCTGCTTCTTGGGTCCACTCACCCTCGAAATCTGCGCTACTAGTGGAGCCCGATAATGAAGCACCGTAGGTTACGTGCCCTTTACCTGTAGAGGTTGCAACCATTTCAATTTTGACAGTTTCTTCTGCATGGGCTGATGCTGAGTTGATGGAATCAGAAGCAGATTTTGCGCCGCCAACAACGAGTGCTGAGCATCCTACGAATATGAGAATAATGAGTAAGGTTAGGAATAAACAACCTCCTCCGAGAAACCAAGGCCACTTGGGCTTTTTCTCAGGTGTAGGCGCCGAGGGGTAGGGTCCAGGGGTCTGGGACATTATAGTGTCTCCTTGCAAGTGATTGTATGGTGGTGACACCGACTTTGGCGTCACAATAATATAGTTCTCTGCGTGGTGAATATGTTGAGTTGGTTAGAACGTAGAGCAAAAAGCGTGACCGTACTTACCAGTGGCGCTTTTCTCTGATTTAACCTTGCCGTCAATGAGTAATTTACATGAGACAACTTGTGAATCATCAGAGCTAAAAATATCTCCACTGACAGAAACAGTGTAGTAGTCGCTCTTGCCGATTTCTTCGGTGTGTGACCAAGAATCTTCAAACTTAGCAGTGTTATGAGAGCCTGAACCCCCATAAGATACCTGCCCTGATCCTGAGGCAGTCACCTCAATGGTCACACTGCGTGTCTTTTTGTTGTTTGAGCTATGGGTTGCTTTCGGAGATTCTCCTTTTTTTCTCTTCAGTTGAAGGTTGCGCGGTAGGGGCGCTTGAAGATGATGCTCCTCCAGGTTCGGAAGAAGCAACACTAGTTGGATTCGTCACTGCGGAATTATTGGAGGAGGAAGAGCCAATAACAGCTATCGTCCCTACAATCACAATGACAAGTAATAGCAGCCCTGCGCATCCTAGGCAACCTACAAGTGCATAGGTGCCGGTTTTGTTTTGTGGGGTGTTAGTACCATGAGAAGCATTGTCCACGGGTGCACATCCTGTTCTACGCAGAGAACATCTATAGCATACCCTATCTATACTTGAGGTATAAAAGTCGGTTCCCCAAAAGGAGGACTTTTGGGGAACCGACTTTGCAATCTAGTTACTTTATAAGGTGCAACTTGCTAGAAAGCGCATCATTTGTGCGTGATATATATCATCAAAGTATTATGGTGCTGCAAAGATTGCTAAGCTCAAAGGCTATTGCTGTTTGGGCACATAGCTGTAAGGGATGTGACACGAAACCGTGGAGTAGGTACCGCTGGCTTGGTTCTCTGAGACGGTTTCCCCATTAACAGTGATTTTGCAGCTAACCTTAGTGGCCCCACCATCACCGTACGAGCCGGAAGCATTAAGGGTATAACTGTCCTTGAGAGTAGTCTCGATGCCTTCCTTACGCCAGTCGCTCGAAATGTTCTCGGTACTGGTGGAACTGTACGGGCCGTAAGAGACGCGGGCTTTACCGTTAGCCTTGACCTCAACATCAACCTTCACCTTTGTTGTAGCCCGGTCAATAGAAGGCGTAGCAGAAGCAGAGCGTGATGCGGATGGGGTGGAGGTGTAGGAATGCGGTGAAGACGATGACGTTGACGGCGAGGGGGAACTCGAAGAAGAAGACGCTGAAGACGACGACGGCGAGGCGGAGGAAGAAGTCGCTCCACCAGCAATATTATTCGGTTCATTATTACGCGTTGTGATAGTCACTACGAGTACCACTACGAGGGCGATTACGCCAGCACCGCACAAGAACCCCACCATCCACGGCCACACGGGACGGGGGCGATCTTCCTCCTCATAGAGGTCGCCGTAATTCCTGCCGTATGGGCCGCCAGGTACAGCACCGTTATAGGGCGGAATAGGGCCGCTTGGGTACCCCTGTTGATAGGGGCCTTGGCCGTAGCCAAGATTCCCAGTGTTATACCCTTGACCGTTCAGATTCCCGGTGTTGTATCCTTAGCCGCCAAGGTTCCCAGTGTTATACCCTTGGCCATTCAAATTGCCGGTGTTATATCCCTGCCCGTTCAGGTTCCCGGAGTTGTAGCCGTTATACTGGGCTGCCTGCCGCACGGCTGAAGGATCCATAGGGAGCGTTTCGTCCCCATACTGTTGGTTACCATCCGGTCCGTTCAGGGGAGCCGATTGGGGCCCGTGATTGGTAGCCCCTGACGTATCCGGGTACCCCTGTGTTCCGGCCTGATCTGCGCCACTATTATTGTTCGCTCCATCAGGGCCTTCTGTAGGTGGGAACTGAGACATTGATTCTCCTCATAGGATGGTGGTTCACGCGAGGAACACTGACCTTCCCATGCTACCGCGAATCTTTGAACAAATGCTGTATGCGGTGCCCCAGACTCTCCGGAATTATGGATCTTCTACGTTTAGCTCCGGCTGGTAGATGGTGGTGAACAGACAACGGTCAGTGCGCCTAGGAATTACTGCCGCCTGGTTTTAAAACGAGGCGGCAGTATTTTCAATGCGCCGTGTGGCTGGTGAAGGAAACAGATACTGCTAGATCCACATGGCCGGGTCTATATACTCCACAGCATCCACCAGCGGTTTCTTCTTCTCTGGGGTGCGCGGGCGCGATTTTGCCGGGATACCTGTAATAATCGAATCGTGCGGGTGATCGTTTACCACCACCGCATTCGCGCCAATAGCGCTGTCAGCACCGATCTGTACCGGACCGAGTACTTTAGCGCCCGCCCCAATCGTCACGCGGTCACCGATCGTAGGGTGGCGTTTCACTTTCTCTAAGGAGCGGCCGCCTAAAGGTCACCCCGTGATAGAGCATCACGTCGTCACCTATTTCGGTGGTTTCACCAATCACAATGCCCATGCCATGGTCAATAAAAAACCGGCGCCCGATTGTAGCTCCGGGGTGAATTTCAACGCCCGTCAGAAAACGAGTGAACTGTGATATTGAACGCGCCAGGGCCTTCGTTGTATCCCGCTGCCACAGTCTGTGGCTCAGTCGGTGCGACCAGATGGCGTGCATCCCCGAATAGTTGAGTATAATTTCGACCGTGCCGCGCGCGGCCGGGTCGTGTTGGCGAACGTTTGCAATGTCTTCACGCAAACGGGCGATGAATCCCATGGTCATCCTTCTTTTACTGTGCGTTCATCCAAAGGTACCAACATCAGGGACTGTTTTCACGCTAGGGAAACCTGAGCGGGAGAGAACAGCAAACACTTATGCGGGAACCACAGTGATAAAACATCGTGAGCTGCCCGGAAATTCCCGTGCACCTTAACACGCAAGAACGCCCCACCGCACCCCGCGCACCGGGGTAGTGGGGCGTTTGCAGCGGACGTTTAGCCGCGAATATCCTCGTACAGGACGGTGGAAATGTAACGCTCACCGAAATCGGGGACAACAGCGACAATCAGCTTGTCTTTATTCTCAGACTTCTTGGCTTCCTCAACAGCCGCATACACCGCTGCACCCGAGGAGATACCGCCCAGGATACCTTCTTCGGTAGCCAATGCGCGAGAGGTGCGGATGGCTCTTCACCGCTAACAGCGATAACTGCATCATAAATATCACGGTTGAGAGTATCAGGCACGAAATTCGCGCCCCAGCCCCTGAATCTTGTGCGGGCCAACGCGACCCTCGGAAAGCAGCGGAGAATCCTGAGGCTCAACGGCCACGATCTTCAGGTTCGGGTTTTTCTCCTTCAGATACTTACCCGCACCGGAGATGGTGCCGCCGGTACCAATACCAGAGACAAAAATATCAATCTTGCCGTCGGTAGCGTCCCAAATTTCGGGGCCGGTGGTCTTGTAATGGATTGCGGGGTTAGCCTCGTTTGAGAACTGGGACGCGAGAACCGCGTTATCGGTGCTCTCAACAATCTCTTTAGCCTTCTCCACGGCACCCTTCATACCATCAGTACCGGGGGTGAGCACAATTTTCGCACCGTACGCACGCAGCAGGACACGACGTTCGGCTGACATGGTCTCGGGCATGGTCAGAATAACGTTGTAGCCGCGTGCTGCCCCCACCATCGCTAGGGCAATACCAGTGTTACCGGAGGTGCCCTCAACAATGGTGCCGCCGGGCTTCAGTGCACCAGCTTCCTCAGCAGCGTCAATAATGGCGCGGCCGATGCGATCCTTCACAGAACCAGCGGGGTTATAGAATTCAAGTTTGACCGCAATATTGCCGGGCAGACCCTCAGAGAGTCGGTTCAAACGGACAAGCGGAGTCTGGCCGATAGCATCAACAATGCTGTTAACGATTTGCGCCATGAATCTAATTCCTTTGTTTGATTTTATTTCTTCGTCAGTAACTCTACCCCCATAAGGTGCCGGTGTAACGCTGGCTGTCACAGTTCGTAACAGAGGCACAGGGGTACAGATAAAGTGGGTCTAAAGGTGTGTGGATTAGAAAGAAGCTGTTTTCCCGGGAGACCAGCTGGATGGCAGGGAAGCTGCTGCTAAGTATCTTCCACTTGCCGTTGGCGTATTCGAAAATACCCTTTATCTTTCTGTGTCGGTACCGTTGAGACTGTTAAGGTTTACGGATCGGCGGCTTGTTTTGTCGTACAGGCGGGCGGCAGAGTCCGCTTCAAGCTTCATAGTCCACACATAGGTATTGTCTTTGGGCCCTTCAAACGGCATGTCGTCCATGATGGATACCGTCAGCGGAGCGTAAGTGTCGCTAATGAGCCACCTATCATTACTATCACGATACGTACTGTTGCTGGGGGAGGAGGAATCCGTAAACCCTGCCTCAGCCCACGGAGACGTATCGCCGGTAAACAAGAGGTAGTTATAGTAGGCTACGAAAAAGCCGATAAATTTGTACAACCCTTCGGCTGTACGTTCGTGAATCCCAGCGGGGGCCACCGGCACCGGAATATTAGCGGGAGGATCCTGCTCTGTACCAGGTTTGTATAGGGCGGCTATGCCCTTGTAGGAGTTAAAGTTGATTTTCCCTTTATAGGAGCTTCGAGCGGAACATGCGCTCAGTAAACTAATGCCAGCTACACCAAATACACCGAAGGCAGTGCGGCGAGTCACGGAAGAAGGCATGAGGGAACCTCTCTACTTAACGACACTGATGATATAACTATAACCCGCAGCTTCCTGCACAACCGTGCGACACATACTGAAAAATACGATAACTTACACACCCGAAGACGTGTTGGTGTTGGCGGTAAACTCCGAAAAATCAATCACCCATTTATGATCCTCATACCGCGCTTTTAACGGGCCTGACCTGGTAACACTATTAGTAGCGCTGGCTGGGGTCTCGCGTACTTTCCCGGAGATAACCTCAAAATCACCGAATTTAATGAAATACTCCATTGGCCACTCATACACATCCTCTTCCTTCTTTTGGGGGTGCGGGGTGTGTATGGTGCAGTGGTACCGAACCTTTGAAAACCAGCTATTGCCGCTGCCGATCATCCGATCCAGTTCCTCTTGGGTAAGACCCTGGTACCGTTCCATGTAGGGTTGCGCTTCGCCTGTGTTTCTGCTTTCAATAATGTACTCTGTGAAAGCAAAAATATAGCCAATAGTGCTGTACAGCCCAGCCACTGAGCGCTCATCCGCATGGGCAGGAAGCACCGGAACCGGCACGTTCTGGGCGGGTTCAGAGCGAGTCGCTTCCCGGTAGTCACCATTCTGACGGTAGCTGTCGAACTTCAGTTCTCCGCTGTAATCATATTGCCGATCAAGCCACATATTGCTGGTGCTGCACCCTGCAAGGAGCAGAGCGCCGCCGCAACCGGCTAGAGCAAACAAAGACCGTCGATTCATGGAAGTAGGCACGGTGATCAGGGATCCTTTGAACACACGAAGTTGAGATACCTCAAACATTATAAGAGGCCGCACCAAAACCCCAAAAGACGGGGGCTAGGCCCCAATAACCAACCCTGCAGCACCGTAGACCTTAGATAGTTTTTGACCCGCCCGAAGACCTGCTGTTTGTATCGTCGCTGAGTAACTCCTCGAGCTTGAGACGCCACACGCCATCACTGTATCTCGCTTTTATAGTGCCTTCGTATTTTTGTTCCCGCTTTTCAGCTGGGATCTCCCGTGCACGCCCGGCAGATACCAGGAAAGCTCCCCAGTTTCGCCGTCATTATGGCTGGCCACGAGTACGTATCGCCCTCACGCGTTGGCATAGGATCTTTCAATGTAAACCTAACATCGGGAGCCTCAAACCATATCTTGTAATCACTAGAAGGCTGTGAGTCAGTATCAAGGCGTTTATAGATACTCGCCATCAAGCAGATTCCGGCCCGTATCACCGGTTTGGTAGGCATATGTAACACTCGCAGCTATAAAACCAATGGTGGAATATAGGCCCGCCACTGTGTGCTCATCAACGTTGTGTGGAAGCGTTGGTACGGGAGCATTCTTAGCGGGCTCAGTGCGGGTAGGTGCCGTATATTCACCTTCGCGGCGGAAACTGTCGAACGTTACCTCACCGCTGTAATCTGTGCGCTCTGCGGCCACCACAGACGCCCCGGAGCTGCAAGCGCTTAAAAACAGGATGGAGGCACCCCAACTGCGCCAGTAAATAAAAAACGACGAGACACGGAAGCAGACATCGGGACGCCTTTCAGTTGAAGTAGCTAGCATGATTATAGCTTTTACCCACTCAAAAGTTGGGGATATGCAAGCCACTTTCATCTACTAAAGCATCAGTATCCCAGCGGATTAGGCGGGACCCTTCCCGGCGGGGTACGCGCATCAGGGCACCCTGCCGGGAAGAGACTGGACGAACCTAGTTAATATCCATATTCAGATCCCAAATACCGTTCATATAGGTGCCTACAGCCTCACCAGACATGTAGATATGGCGTTTATCGGCGGGGGTATCCTGCAGCGTACCCTTACGGTAAATCTTCTCGCCCACGTCAATGTTCAGCTTCACCTGCCAGTTCCACGAACCGCCAGCATACACCGGCTGCGGGGCGGTAATAATTAACGAGGCGGACGGCTTCGCATACCAGATCTTATCGGCCTCGCTTTTCTTCGTACTCTCCGCATAGCCTTGCAGTACGTTCTTTGCCTCAGCATTGAGGGTTACCGTATTAACGTACTGCATATCGCCAGTCTGCAGCAGATAATCCACCGCTGCCCCAAACCAGGCCAATGCGCCCGCAAACCCGGCTGCATTATCTTTTTTCATGGACTCAGGCTGAACTGGGATCGGGACATTCTGCGCCGGGTGTTCCTCGGTGGCAGCCATATATTCGCCGGGCTTGTCGTATTTATCAATCTTCGCTTCACCACTAAAGTCCTTTTTCTCCTCAACGGTGGGAGAAGCTGAGGGGGGTGGCGGTGGCAGACTCGGAGGGAGACGCTGAAGGCGTCGCAGAGGCACTGGCAGTTGCGGTACGGGATGCGCGGGGAGATGCGCTCTGAACCTCAAATGTACTTGAGGAAGGCTCAGAAGGAGACGGTGCAGAGGCGGTGGTAGTGGTCTGCTGCGACTCAGAACTGCACGCAGCCAAAAAAGCTGCGCTGCTGAGACCAATGACACTAAGTGCAGTGCGCCGGGTCAAGGGGGATGACATGAGAGCTATACCTTTCAAAATTTTGGTTTGCGAGTGAATATTTCGGTGATTGCTATCGTGTCGTGATAGAGAATAGCATACCCTGAAGCATGATTGACGCAGGGCGCCACGCTCGGGCTGAACTCCGATCCTAGCGTTTCTTTGGTGTGCTCAGATTCCAGGACCCCTCAACATAGCGGCCCGTAATATCACCCTCGGATTGTACCAGTTTACGGTTCTGCGGAACCTGCGAGACTTTGCCGCGGATCAGCGCAAAATCACCCTGTTTCATGGTGAGCTTGGCGGGCCACTGGTAGCCATCAGTGTTCCTGATTGGGGCGGAAGTGGTGAGTTCAATAGTTACTGTGACCTCACTCAACCAGGTTTTATCGTCAAAAAGCTCCGCGACATCGGTGTAGCTTTTCAGATCTTCCCGGTCAAACCTGATGTCTTTCAGATGCTGGGAATCACCCGTGTTCATCATGTACTGCAAAGAAGCCGCGAAGTAGCAGATTGTTGCATGAAGCCCTGCCACGGAATTCTCGCCCATATTATCGGGTTTGATAGGAACTGGCACGTTCTTCGAGGGATGCTCCTGAGTTGCTGGCTCATAGGGGCCAGCGGAGGTGTCGTATCTATCAAGTTTCGCTTCGCCTTTGTAATCTGCCCCGCTCCGCACGAGGTGAGCGCAGCAACCACGCCGCCTACGCCAGCTAATCCCAACGCAAAGCGGCGCGTCACGGCAGGAAACATCGTTGTCCTTTCACAGATTTATAGAACCCTAAAACAAATGCAATGATAGTTTACGCACAAAATATGAGGGCGACAAAGCCCACCGTAACGGTTATGTATTATCGGGACGCGCGAGGGCTTGCCGACGGTGAAGGGTCGTCATCTTCATCGCCTTCCCACCGGAATTCCCAGCGCCCCTGCTGGTAATTGACAAGGCCAACAACCTCTTTATCGTAATGCTGGTCTTGAGGCGAAAGCTCCGTATATTTTCCGTCTTTTACCGCGAAAGAGCCCAGATCGTTAACGATGCGCAACGGCCAGCGGTACTGTGAGCCTTCCCGAGTGGGCTGCGGGGTAATGAGCACAATCTTGAAACTTGGGTTTGCGTACCAGAGCGTACCGTTTTTAGTTTCTGCTCCCATTTTCTCGAAACTTTTATAGCTCTCATTCGGCCATTTGAGGGCGCGTATGGGTGAGGGGTCTCCGGTGATATTGAGGTAGGTTAGGCACGCGGCGTAGTAGGCAATTGTGGCGTGCATCCCCGCCACCGAATCTTCATACATATGCTCCGGAACCACCGGCTTTGGTACGTTCTTGGCGGGATGCTCTTTAGTTGCTGGCTCGTAGGGGCCCGCCGACGTATCATATTTTTCAAGTTTCGCCTCCCCGCTGTAGTCCTTAGCAGCAGACGTAGGGGAGGCGCTTGGCGGTGCCGTCTCATCACTCTCAGGTGTGGTGCTCTCGGCCGCCGAGGGGTTCTCCGCTAGGGCTGGCTTGGCGGGCGCCGACACTATAGCGCCGGAGCACCCGCTGGTAAAAAGCACACTAGCGACCGAAAACATGCCCAAAACCGTGCGGCGAGTAATGGAAGAGGCCAACGCAGTCATCCTTTCCGGCCTGAACCGACCGTGAGGGGCGGAAGGTGTGTGACACCTAGAAACAATTAGATGAAGTTGCCGCCACCTGATGATGAGGAAGAGGAAGAACTTTCGGACGGTGATGGGCTGCTAGAGGAAGACGAGGAGCTGCTGCTCGACGACGGGCTGCGGGTTGGCGAAGAGCTGCTGGAACTACGCGAATGCCAGATGATCGTCCAGTGCCCACCCTCGTATGTGCACACAGCCATTTGGCGTGATTCACCATACCGGCTGTATGAAGATAGTGACCTGTACTCACCATCTTTCACAATGAAAGGCCCCTGATCCGTCTTAGCGGTAAACGGCCACATATACTTATCGCCGCTCTTTGTCGGCTCGGGGCTATTGAGGTAAATCTTCACATCGGGAGAACCGTACCAGCTTCGTTTCTCCCGGATGGGCGCACCTTTGCTTTCATACTCCGGCAATGTGTCTTCCGACAGACGTACCTCACGCAAAAACTCGGTTTCCCCGGTCAAATAGTAGTATTTCAAAGCTGCCGAAAGGTACCCTAACGCCGCTTTTAGGCCCTCGGTTGAGTTCTCGCTCATCTTCTCGGGCTTAACCGGTTTAGGTACGTTTCTTGCCGGGTGTTCCTTGGTGGCTGCCTCAAAGTTGCCCGCTGATGTGTCATATTTATCAATCTTGGCTTCGGAAGAATAGTCAGAACTACTCGACGAAGATGAAGATGATGATGAGGGAGAAGCCGAGGTAGACGAGGCCGAAGAGGAGCTGGGGGAGGCCTCGGAACTTGTTGTCGCAGGCTCGGAAGAATCACTCGAGGAAGGGGTGTGCGTCTTAACGGAAGTAGAAGAAAAAATAGAATTGGAACACCCTGAGACAGCAGCTATACCGGCTACGGTGAAAAAACCTAAAGCTGTGCGGCGCGTCAAGTCGGAAGTCATATACCCAATCTTTCACTCGGCGAGGTTGAGATACATCAACTATACCGCCCGCACATCTGCCTGTGGGGGTGCGCCACCTTATAGCTTACGGCGAAAATCCTGGGAACCAATATCAGGCAGGCTCGTGTGAAGGTTATGCCGGGGCAGTGGTGCCAGCGGCAGCCTCTGGAACCTTACCGCGTGTCTCGGGCAGCAAGTCGTACGTCATGCGCCACGAACCCTGGTCATACACTACAAACAGCGGGATCGGTATCGACCGCGAAATTAGATTTAAAATCTTCGTAGATAGTGTTTGCGGCCCCCACCATCCGGGCCTGCGGGTCAAACCCCGGTGTGCACTTCCAGATGTAGGTGTTCTCGCTCTCGCCTTTTGTTGGCTGCTCAGTATCCAACGACAGGGTAAACGGGTGTGCCGTGGAGCTACGCAGCCATGCACCCTTCGCGTACAGTTCCCCCAGCTCCTTCGCGTCCTCCTGCGACTGGGCGTCAGTGACCTTATTGAGCGCTGAAGCATCACCGGTTAATAACAGGTAATTATGCGCAGCAACCCAGAACCCAATGAAGTTATACAGCCCCTCAACATTTGGTTCGGTCATGCCGTGAGGCTCCTGCGGGGCGGGCACATTCTTGGCTTTCGCATTGTCATTCCCGAGAACCACAGCCTCCACATCCCCAGAGTACGAGGTGAATTTCACGTCTCCCCGGTACCCCGGTGACTTTGTGGGCGCGGGGGTGAGGGACTGCGAGCCTGCCTGCGGCCGCTGCTCGTTAGCTGAGGTGGAGTTAATCGTATCCAGCAGGAAAGCGCCTCCCACTCCCACCGACGTCAGCCCCGCAGCAGCTATTGCAGTTCTACGGGTGAGTGCAGCGCGGGACATAGCGACGGCTCCTTTCAACGGGAATAATCCTCATTATTCTATACCTACTCTAGCGTGCCCACCCCTGTCATCTTGAGGCCACAAACCGGTGACTGCGCAGGCGCTTGTCTCACGCTGTTTTACCCCAACCTGCGCTGATGCACACAAGGTGTTCCCGGGATTGTAAAACCCGGGGGATACGTTCAAAAAAATATATCTGGAACATCACATAGTTTATAGTCCACCGTACCTGAGGCACATTATGGGTCATACGCTACCGGCCCTAGAGCAGACGCACACTATTGTGGGTCTAGCGAGAGGCAGGAACGGTCACAACTTTCGCAGGAACCGTGGGAGTCACCTGGGGCAGGGCTGTGCGTCGGGGACTGGCTGACGGGTCGTACTGTTCAGCTGAAATAATCCACCACTGTTCACCCTCCCACATGCCGTACAGTTTACGCATTGCGCGGGCTTCCTCCGTGGGCAGGGCAGTATTCGTGTTAGCCGCAGCATTAACCAGCACACCGCTCTCCTGCTTCACTGAGCAGGCCCAAGCGTACTTATAGCCCTTCTCATCCGGTTGTTTCTCGGTGAGGGAGACTGTCCACGAACCACCCACAATCCACTGCGTTGCACTCATGTACAACTGCTCATACCCCTGCAACTGTGCAATAGCGGGCTGGTTCTGCGGATGCACCACCTTCAATGCTGGTTTCATATCGCCTGTGGCTCGCGCATAATTGAGTGCCGCAATATAGTAAGCGAACGTGAATCTTAGTCCCGAGGTGTCCTCATCACGCATATAGTCGTACTCGGTGGGTACGGGAACATCTGTGGCTTTTGACTGCAGCGATGCAGGGTTGCCGGTAGGTGCCGCCGTTGACCCGGCTGAAGGCTGAGGGCCAGCGGATCTGTAATGCTGCCACAGCAGCTCCCCGGAGAGGTTCTCCCGGGTATCCGCGGTGGTGGCTTGAACACTGGAACCGCCTGCCGGTACACCTGCATTGCCTGCGGTGCGGGAAGAAGAACTAGAGCCGCAGGCGGAGAGCGCCGCAGCACCCAGCGAAGAGGCTGCTCCAACCAAAAAAATACGGCGTGAGGCAACAGCAGATCGAATCATGGTGGACTATCCCTTCTAAGAACACCGCAACTTGTATACAAAGCCTATGCGGTGCAGGGTAAAACCACAAACGAATACGTCGCCAGTTCTAGAGCTGTTACTCACATCCAGCTGCCCCGGGAAGGGGCGGTGTCAGCGGCGGTGCTCATTATGCGGCTGCTACCGGGAAGACGGGGACGCAGCGGATGCTGAGGGGGCCAGCGACTCCTTCGCCGCCGAAACCTCCGCATCATCCATCATCTGCCAACCGTTGTCACCGTATTTGACGAATACATCCGCCCGGCGGGTTGTACCGTACATATCGGTAAAAGATACGTTACGTTGTGCCTTGAGCAGGTACAGGTGAGCTTTATTATCGACCGTGTACATGGACTCCCAGCGGAATACCTCTGAAGAGCCGATCCGTACGGGCCTGTCAGTATTGAGAGTAATGCCGGTGGGGCGTTCAGTATCACACACAACCCACCCCTCATCACGAGAGTAAAGCTTCGAATAAATACCGATATTTGTGCTGTACTTATCGTTGCCTGGCAGAGCCTCAAAGAGAGAAATATCACCGGTAAGGTACATGTAGTTCTGCGCCGCGCACCAGTACTGCAGGAAGCTTAGAATGCCCTGTTCAGAAAGCTCACGCATATTTTCAGGTTCTTTAGGCTTAGCCACATTCCGGGGGCCGTGCTCCAATGTGCCAGCCTCAAACGGCCCATTTGCTGTCTCATAGTACTGGGCTGGCAGAACCACCGGACCGCGCACCTGCGAACCTGAGGCAGAGTCCACCTGGGGAGAAGCTGCAACTGGTGAAGGCGCCGCCGAAGAAGCGGCAGCAGGACGTTTATTCGCGGTAGAAATAGAAGAACCCGCGCACGCACTCAAAAGGGAGCCAGCTCCTACGATGGCAGTCTGCGTCAGGAGCGCGCGACGAGCAAACTATGGTGCATTTATGGGGTCCCATCCTTATCGGTGATGCGGCCAGCTAATCGGGCCATAAACACTCGCGGCTAGCACTTACTACCGTAGCAGAAGGCACCCCGCACACGCATATTGGGAAGGTGCCTGAACCAGTCGGAGTATCATTGCACACACAAATCAGGATAAACTGTTTGCGTGCAACACACCGATTATACGCACCTTATGCGTGTGCGCGAACTACTCGCCCACTGTGATGTTCCCCTAGAAACCCTCAACGCGGACTTAGCCCGTGAACGTATTCGTGCGGCCAATAAACAACTTGATGACTATATTCTGCCGCGTGCTGGCAGCCTGGATGCTCCACTCACCGTGGTTGTGGGCGGCTCCACTGGTGCCGGTAAATCCACGCTGGTGAATTCGCTCCTTGGCGAGCCCCTCACCCGTGCCGGGGCCATCCGCCCCACCACCCGCCAGCCTGTTCTGCTGCACCGCGCCGAAGATGCACCCTACCTGGGATCCGAGCACTACCTGCCGAGCATGAGGCATCATAGCGTTGCCGCGGGAGAAACAGTGCCGGGAGCTGACGCACACACTGAAGCCGATGTGCTGGTGACACTACAGACCCAGACGGTACCGCCCGGCATCGCTCTTATTGATGCCCCAGATATTGATTCCGTCTCTGAACAGAACCGGCGGTTAGCTAAAGATTTGCTCTCTGCCGCCGACCTGTGGCTTTTTGTGACCACCGCTAACCGGTATGCGGACGCCGTGCCGTGGGAATTACTGCACCGGGCGGCTGAACGCAATATTACGGTAGCGGTGGTGCTCAACCGAGTACCAGAAGGCGCCGAACACGAAATAGAAGAAGACCTGCAACATATGCTCAGCGAAGCTGGGATCACCCCGGCACTGCTGGTGTGTATCCCCGAGCAGAAAGCGCGATAATCGCGGCCTGCTGCCGCCTGCTGCCATAGACCAAGTGCGGAACTGGCTAGAGCAGCTGGGGGCAGACGCACCGGCACGCGCGGCAATCGCCCGCCGCACCCTCAGCGGCGCTATTAACAGGGCTGAGCGAAGATCTGCAGGTTATTGCCGCAGAACAAAAAAATCCCAGCACGAGACGCTCACCCGGCTCAGCGCCGCAGTGGATGACGCCTACGACACCGCATTGGAGAACATCCGTGAGGCAGCCTCCGACGGTACGCTACTGCGCGGTGAGGTGCTGATGCGCTGGCAAGATTTTGTGGGCACCGGAGAGTTCTTCCGCTCACTAGAATCTGGAATCGGGCGCCTGCGGGACCGGCTAGTCGGGATCATGCGGGGCACCCCGCCCAAGCCGCAAAAGTGGAACAGGCGTTAGAGCACGGGCTGCACGCAGTGGCCGTGGACGCTGCCGCCCGTGCCGCCGAACAGGTACGGCGCTCGTGGGGATCAGAACGCCCGGGTGCGCTTCTTCTTGAGGAACACGATGCGGGCGTCACCGCCGAACAGGTGCAGACCGAGCAGAGCACATTCGAGACGCAGGTTGCGGAGCAGATCCGTGCCTGGCAGCAGGGAATCCTTGAGACAATCCGCGCCGAAGGCGCCGGTAAACGCCAGCGTGCACGCGTGCTCTCGCTGGGTGTTAACGCTGCCGCCGTGCTACTGATGGTCGCTGTGTTTTCCGCAACCGGTGGGCTGACCGGGCTGGAAATCGGCATCGCAGGCGGCTCCGGCGTGGTGGGATCTAAGCTTCTGGAGTCGGTATTCGGTGAGGACGCTGCCCGCCGAATGGCCCAGCGTGCCCGCATCGACCTCATCGAGCGGATGCAAAACCTGCTGGATGTACACCGGCAGCGGTTCACCGATTCCCTCAACACCATTAATGCGGGGCCTGAGCCAGCCCAGGTTCTTGAGGCCGCACAGCAGACACACCGTATTGGTCATGAACTGGCCGTGGACGGCAGCCCCGCCAGCAAAGAAATAAGGGGGTAGCATGAGCGACGAACTCGTTCCTTCGGGCACCACCATGGCCCGCCAGCGAGGCGGCACACTCACAGAGCGTGCAGACTCGCTCAACGCCGCGCTTGAGGCAGGCCGTGGGCGTATCGAAACAACCCTTATAGAGCGTAGCGCCACGACCATCAGCCGTGCCCGTGAGCGCCTTAGCCTCTCAGCCGAGCACACTATCGTGGGGTTTTTCGGGGCGACTGGCAGCGGTAAATCTTCCCTTTTTAACGCTGTGGCGGGCCAAAAACTTGCCCGCGCCGCCCATACCCGCCCCACCACGGTCACCGCGCAGGCCGCCGTATGGGGCAGGGAAGGCAGCGAAGAGGTCCTTGACTGGCTTGGAGTCTCTGAACGGGTGTACCCGCTGGAAGACCCCGCCGAAGCACCTATAACACCTGAAACGTTGGTACCTGAGACACCCAGCGCCGCCCTGAATGAGACCAGGGTGCCCGCCCCCGGGCTGTGGAACCGCATCCGCACCATGGTTGGTAAAGGGCAGACCCACACCCGCTCCGGCGGGCTAATCCTGCTGGACCTACCCGATTTCGACTCGGTACGCCGCGATAACCGTGAACTGGTAGAACGCATGGTGGGGTATGTGGATGTGCTCGTATGGGTGGTAGATCCACAGAAATACGCGGATGCGGTGCTGCACCACGAGTTTATCGAGCCCCTAGCCGCACACGGCGGCACGATGCTGTGCGTACTTAACCAGTCAGATCTGCTGGATGCACACGACCTTCCCCAGGTACTGGACTCCCTGCGGCAGCTGCTGGTTCAGGACGGTATTAGCCACCACTTGCTGGCTGAGCCGATCGCGGTTTCAGCCCGCACAGGTGCCGGGCTGGACTCCCTCAAATCGTTACTGGGGCAGGTGGCTGCCGCGAAAAGTGCCGCTTTGCAGCGGGTTACTGCCGACCTGGACGCTATCCACGGCGAGCTTTCAGACCGTGACGGCGGCCCGGTGGAGGCCTCTATTAGCGAAGAGTCGGTGGATACACTCACCGCCTCATGTTTCACAGCCAGCGGCGCGGGTACCGTGCTGGATGCAGCGGTTAGCTCCTACAAGCGCCGTGCCGGGGCGCGCACCGGGTGGATAGCGACCCGCTGGGTTGCTAAATTCCGGCCCGACCCGCTGAAGCGCCTGCACTTGGGGTACGCGGACGGCTCTGATACGCGACAGGACACCGCTGTTGATGAGCTGTTTGATGCGGAACCGGGGCAGCCTTCAGCGGCTCCCGCGCACCTGGTGGCCTCGTCATTACCCCCGCTGAGCCCAGCGCAGCGGGCATCCGTGGCGAACTCGGTACGTGCATTTGGCGCCGAAACCGCACACGGTATTGAAGAGCCCTGGAACAGCAGTATTCGTAACGCCGCCCTAGAACACGAACAGCAGCTGCCTGCCGCATTTGAACGCGCTATAGCGGGTGTTGACTACCGCACGGACCGGCGTCAGTGGTGGTGGGCGCTCCTGAATAGTGTGCAGTGGGTGGCGTTGCTGAGCGCCCTAGCGGGGGTACTGTGGCTCACCGGCATGGCGGCAGCAGTATACCTTTCAGGTGCCGCTTCCGCCACCGCCCACACCGGACGGCTCACCCGTGCCGGTGCCTACTCTGCTGCTGCTCTTAGGGGTGCTATTGGGGATTGTGGCTGCGGGGGCAGGGCGGGCGCTTACCGCCATGGGCGCGCGAATATACCGTCAAAGGATACAGCGCGCCCTCACCCGGGGCCTTGAGGCCGCTCTCAACGAGCAGGTTGTGCACCCCGTCGAGAACGAAATAATGCGCCTGGAAACTTACCGTAACCACCTGCGGTAGCATCACGCGGTACGGAGAATACTCCGAACCGGGGCGTGCCGGGGTTGGTGGTCTGCGTCGCCGCGTGCTAGCTGGCTCGTAACGCTGCGGTGAGCGCGGCGGCGGCCTCAAGAACGGCCTCGGCGTACATGCGCCCGGGCTGGCGGCTCATACGGTCAATAGAGCCAGCGATCGAAACTGCAGCGATAACCTTCCCAGTGGGGGAGTACACCGGGGCCGATACCGATGCGGTACCGCGCTCGCGCTCACCCACGGACTGCGCCCAGCCAATACGCCGCACCGAGGCGAGCATTGCGGCGCTAAAATGCGCATTGCGCAGCCCCTCAATAATGCGGCCTTGGTCTTCCCAAGCCAGAAGAACCTGCGCTGCCGAGCCGGCTTTCATTGATAGCTGGGTACCCACGGGAATGGTTTCGCGCATACCCACGGGGCGTTCTGCGGAGGCCACGCAGACACGCCAGTCACCCTGACGGCGGTAAATCTGTGCCGACTCGTTGGTGGCGTGCCGTAACTTATCAAGTACCGGTGCGGCAGCAGCCAGCAGCTGGTCTTCGGCGGTGGCGGAAGCAAGCTCCGACAGACGCGGCCCCAGCATAAAACGCCCCTGCACATCCCGCGCCACAAGACGATGGTGGGTGAGTGCAACAGCGAGACGGTGTGCGGTGGGCCGGGCAAGGCCCGTGGCGTTCACCAACTGTCCAAGAGTTACCGGCCCCGCCTCAAGGCAGTCTAGAATGAGGGTGGCTTTGTCAAGCACACCCACGCCGGAGGAGCTGACCGGCTCAACCTCAACCACCCGCTGATCGTCCCTGAGCGTCTGCGGCGCCTTAAGCGGCGCCGTGACCGGAGGAACACTCCTGGTGGCATGATGAGACCCGGTAGGTTTACGAGATGAAGATGATGTGTGATTGTGTGCGGATACGGTCATACTTTCAGTGTATCTCAGAATGTGGAAGATACGTTGTACTGTGTAGACTCCCCATCAAAACAAAATCATGATGAGTACACCCCAAGCACCAATAGGAGGAAAAATGGCGGCTCACCCCGGTCCGCGAACTCTCGCGGAAAAAGTGTGGGACAGCCACGTGGTGGTACCCGGCGAAAACGGCAAACCCGATTTGCTGTACATCGACCTGCATCTCGTCCACGAAGTCACCTCACCCCAGGCGTTTGAAGGGCTGCGCATTGAGAACAGGCCCCTGCGCAGGCTGGATCTGACAATCGCCACCGAGGACCACAACACCCCCACCGAGAATATCTTTTCAACTATTGCGGATATCACCTCACGTACTCAGATTGAGACTCTGCGCCGTAACGCCGCTGAATTTGGGATGCGAATCCACCCCCCTTGGAGATAAAGAACAGGGAATTGTGCATGTGGTTGGCCCGCAGCTGGGGCTGACCATGCCCGGGCTGACCGTGGTGTGCGGCGATTCGCACACCTCAACCCACGGTGCTTTCGGAGCGCTGGCCTTTGGGTATCGGCACCTCTGAGGTTGAGCACGTGATGGCCACCCAAACCCTGCCGCTGGCGCGTTTTAAAACCATGGCCATTAACGTTGAAGGCACCCTCAAACCGGGGGTGACTGCTAAGGACATTATTCTGGCCGTGATTGCCCAGATCGGAACCGGGGGCGGTCAAGGCTACGTACTTGAATACCGTGGCTCGGCCATCCGTTCTCTGTCGATGGAAGGGCGCATGACCATCTGCAATATGTCGATTGAGGCAGGTGCCCGTGCCGGCATGGTTGCGCCCGACGAAACCACCTTTGAGTACGTCAAAGGACGGCCGCATGCACCCACGGGGCAGGACTGGGATGAGGCGGTGGCCTACTGGAAGACCCTGCCCACCGATGAGGGGGCCGTCTTCGATCAAGAAATCTACATTAATGCGGATGAGCTGGAGCCTTTCGTCACCTGGGGCACTAACCCGGGACAGGGTATTCCCCTAAGCCAGGCCGTGCCGTCCCCCGATGACTTTGAGGACGAGAACGAAAAAGCCGCCGCCGCCCGTGCCTTAGAGTACATGAACCTCACCGCCGGAACTCCAATGAAGGACATCCCGGTAGACGTGGTTTTCTTAGGCTCCTGCACCAATTCACGTATTGAAGATCTTCGGGCTGCCGCCAATATTATTCGCGGCCGTACCATGGCACCGGGGGTGCGGATGATGGTCGTTCCCGGCTCACAGAAAGTTCGTGCACAGGCCGAAGAAGAAGGCCTCGATAAGGTTTTTAAAGATTTTGGCGCAGACTGGCGGTTTGCCGGATGCTCCATGTGCCTGGGCATGAACCCCGACCAGCTGGCCCCGGGGGAACGGTGCGCCTCCACCTCAAACCGCAACTTTGAAGGGCGGCAAGGCAAAGGCGGACGTACCCACCTTGTCTCACCCCCTAGTCGCCGCCGCCACGGCGGTGCGCGGAACCCTTTCATCCCCATCTGATTTGTCTGACTACCAGCCTGCAGCGGCCTAAGGAGAACACCGTGGAACCGATTATTGAGCACACCGGAATTGGTGTTCCCCTGCGCACCTCGAACGTGGACACCGACCAGATCCTCCCAGCCGTGTACCTCAAACGCGTCACCAAAACCGGGTTCGACGATGCCCTCTTCGCCAACTGGCGTAAAGACCCCGAATTCATCCTCAACACAGAGCCTTACCGTCACGGCTCTGTGCTGGTGGCCGGGCCTGATTTTGGGACCGGCTCGTCCCGTGAGCACGCCGTGTGGGCCCTCAAAGACTACGGGTTTAGGGTGGTTATCTCGGCACGATTCGGCGATATTTTCCGGGGTAACGCGGGTAAACAGGGGCTGGTCACCGCCCAAGTTGCCCAAGACGATATTGAACTCATCTGGAAAGCTATTGAGGATGAGCCTGGAACTGAAATCACTGTAAACCTTAAAGAAAAAACCGTTGCAGTGGGGGCGCTGACGGTTCCGTTCCAGCTAGATGACTATGTGTGTTGGCGCCTCATAGAAGGTCTCGACGATATTGGCCTGACCCTGCAAAATATTGAGGCAATCAAAGCGTACGAGGCACGCAGGCCCGCCTGGATGCCCCGGACACAGTAACAACACCCGTTGCCTTGCCTCCTTATATTTAGCGGCGAAGGACGTGAAGTAGCTGCTGCGAGGAACCCTAATCGCGAGATGCAGATAATTTTTAAGCTGTATGCAACAGTTTAAAAAACTTCAATCACAACTTCGTATTTCGGGTATTTAAGCTCCCACCCTTAGATGCTCCCCGCGATGCAGTACCGCCTCAGAATGGCCCTCACCGTGCGCAGCCTCTCACCGCCGCTGCACAGGGTGAACATGTTTGGAGCTACCCGGTACAGGCCGTAGAATAATGATGTCTTGTTGCGTGCATTTACCGAGTACGCACGTGCCCAGTTATACCGCTGACACCGGCGGCCGATTACCATAAGGACAATCACCATGACCCTTAATATCAGCAAGCTTCGCATTGACGGCGGAACCCCGCTCAAGGGCCAGGTGACGGTTCGTGGCGCCAAAAACCTGGTGCCCAAAGCAATGGTTGCTGCCCTGCTCGGCAGCACCCCCTCAGTGCTGCGTAACGTCCCAGACCTTAGCGATGTAGAAGTCGTAACTATCCTCGCCGAGCTGCACGGCGCGAAAGTTGATTACGACCGCGAAACCGGCGTGCTCACCCTCACCCCCGACCACAACTCCCAGACCGCCGAACGCAACGCGAAAGATATCCAGCTCTTCGGTGGTAACTCACGTATCCCCATCCTCATGGTTGGCCCGCTGCTGCACACCATTAAAACCGCGCGCATCCCCAACCTGGGCGGCTGCAAAATCGGTGACCGACCCATCGACTATCACCTCAACGCACTCCGTAAGTTCGGCGCCAATGTTGCCAAAGACGATGCGAGCGGCATCACCCTGGAGGTGCCCGAAGACGGGCTCAAAGGCACTGACATTGAACTAACTTACCCCCTCAGTGGGTGCCACCGAGCAGGTGCTCCTCACCGCAGTGCGCGCACAGGGCAAAACCGTACTGAAGAACGCCGCGATTGAGCCCGAAATCATTGATCTCATCGCCGTACTGCAGAAGATGGGCGCCATTATTTTCGTTAACGATAACCGCACCATCGTCATTGAAGGCGTGGATGAGCTCACCGGCTACGACCACACTGCACTCCCGGACCGCAATGAGGCAGCGTCCTGGGCGTCAGCGGCGCTCGCTACCGGTGGCGATATTTTTGTGCGCGGTGCTGACCAGCAGGATATGACGGCGTTTCTTAATGTTTTCCGCAAGGCTGGCGGACGTTACGAAGTCATTGATCACGGGAAAGATAAGGGAATCCGCTTCACCCACCCCGGTGGTGAGCTGAAGCCAGTGGTATTTGAAACGGACGTGCACCCCGGGTTCATGACCGACTGGCAGCAGCCGCTCGTGGTGGCGCTCACCCAGGCGAAGGGCACCTCCATTGTGCACGAGACCGTGTACGAGAACCGTTTTGGTTTCATTAACCCGCTCAAGCAGATGGGTGCTGATATTGTGGTGCTGCGTGATTGCATCGGTAACGTCTCGTGCCGGTTCTACGGCAAGAGCTTCGGCCATTCCGCCATTATTAACGGTCCCACCGCTCTGATGGCCGACAACTTCCAGGTGCCCGATTTGCGCGGCGGTTTCTCCCATGTCATTGCGGCGCTGGCGGCTAAAGGAACCTCCGAAGTGAGCGGTGTTGAGGTGATTGCACGCGGCTATGAGAACTTTGAGCAGAAACTCAAGGATCTAGGCGCCACCTTTGAGGTGCTTGAACGCAAGGCCAGTGAGGCTCCCAAGCCCGATGCCAAAATTGATGTGCCCACCCCTGAGACCGTTGAGGTTCAGGACTAAATGAGCGGTCAGCAGGGAAAGAAAGCGCTGCCGACGATCGCCCCCAGCACCAGCGGCGATCGGCTGTTTAGGGTGCTGGGCACCATGGTCCGCCCCACCTACCACGCCATCGCCAGCATAAAGATTGAGGGGCGTGAGAACCTGCCGCAGAAGGGCGGGTACATTGTGGTGGCTAACCACACCACAGAGGTGGACCCCATTACCGTGGCCTACGCGCCGTTTATTAGCGGCGCTCTACCGCGTTTTCTGGCGAAAGATTCTTTGTTTCGGGCCCCGGTGCTCGGATGGCTCATGTGTAAAATGGCGCATATTCCGGTGATTCGCGGGTCTGTTGATGCCCGAAAGTCACTCATTACCGCCAGGTCTGTGGTGGAAGCAGGGGGCGCCGTGGTGATTTTCCCGGAAGGCACCACCACGCATGACCCTGATACCTGGCCGATGCAGGCGCGTACTGGCGCAGCTCGGTTGGCTTTAGCCACCGGCGCACCCGTTATACCGGTGGCGCACTGGGGAGACGAGCAGATTCTCAGCTACGAGTATGTAGACGGCCCCGACGGCAAGAAGAAGGAGAAACGCAAAGTTTCTCTGTGGCCGCGTAAAACGGTGCACGTTAAAATTGGGCAGCCAATGAATATAGCGGCCCTGGTAGATGACCCGTCGCCGCAGGCCAAACGTACCCGCACCGAGCTTAATATTGTCACCGAGGCGATGATGGATGAAATCACTGCTTTGCTGGCGCACATCCGCGGGGAACAGGCCCCCAAGGGACGGTGGAATCCCAAGACGAAACGCCGTGAACTTCCGGGGGAGACCACGGGCGTGACCGGTACTCTTGGGGAACCTGACGAAAACTAGAAGGTGGTAGAGCGTGCAGAAGAGTGAACAGCGGCAGGTGCGTAAGATCGCGATATTGGGTGCCGGTAGCTGGGGCACTGCTTTCGCAAAGATCGCGGCTGATTCGGCGCGGGAGAACAATACCGGGGCGCAGGTGGTGCTCATTGGGCGAGAGGCCAGCACGATGGAGCGGTGCACTCAGACCCGTGAGAACGCACGCTACTTCCCGGGCATGAAACTGCCCGATAACCTGCTGTTCACTGCGGATGCGCGTGAGGGCCTCACCGGGGCGGATATTGTGGTGCTTGCCCTCCCTGCCCAGGTTCTCAGGTCGCAGCTGCAACTTTTCGCGCGTTTTATTGAGCCCCACGCGTTTTTGGTATCCCTGGCAAAGGGCCTGGAGACCGGCACTGGGATGCGCATGTCGCAGGTGATTACCGAGGAACTGGAAGAGGCGCTGGCAATGCGCGGCGTTGATATCCGGGCGATCGGGCATATTCCGCACCGCGTGTGCGTGCTATCTGGCCCCAATTTAGCCACCGAAATTATGGGGGAGGAACCTACCGCTTCGGTGATTGCGGCCCGAACTTTACCGGTCGCTGAGATTGTCGCTAAGTCTTGTGCGTGCAGCTATTTCAGGCCCTACACCAATACGGATGTTGTGGGCACCGAAATTGGGGGGCTGGTTAAGAATGTGATTGCCCTGTGCGTTGGTATGTGCGAAGGCCGCAACTATGGCGATAACTCAAAAGCATCTGTGATGACACGCGGCCTTGCTGAAACCACCCGTTTGGCGGTGGCTCTTGGCGGTGAGCCTGCCACAATGAGCGGCCTGGCTGGTATGGGCGATCTGATCGCCACCTGCTCCTCACCGCTATCACGGAACCACACGGCGGGCCGTCTGCTGGCTGAGGGGGTTACCCCGGACCGGCTGGGGGAGCATATGAGCCAGACCGCTGAGTCCATTAAATCGGCTCCGGTATTGGCGCAGTTGGCGCGCCGCCACGGTGTGGAGATGCCCATTGTTGAGGCCGTGGTTGCGGTGCTGACCGGGCGTATTAGCGTGGAGCAGCTGGCGCCGCTGCTGCTGGGGCGTTCCCTTAAACATGAAGGGCATTAAGAGCACGCAATGAACCTGAGCTCGGTAACCATCGCCGTGTTGGGCTCCGCAGGGTATGGGGCGCTGTGTGCTGCAGCTACAGGGTCGGTAGCTCACAAGACCGAGTGCGATCGCCCGGTATACCTGTGGGAACCCACCGATACGGGAGAAACCGCGCACCAGCTTCCGGTGACTTACACCACCGATATATACGAGGCTCTTGAGAGCGCCGATATTGTGGTGGTTCCCTGGGACGAACAGGCTGATTCGTGCCCCGAGGAGATGACGGGGGTCATGGCATTCCGCCGATGGGCATACCTGCTGCCTCAAACCGCTATAGTGCTCGCAGCCGCAGGTTCTGCCGAGGACACCATGAACGTGTCTGAGTATCTGCGGCAGATACTGCACACTGAGTTTCCAACGCGGCGTGAACGTGTGGCGGTGCTAACTATTACCGCTCATCATCTGGCGGGTACAGGTGTGATGGAACCGGTAAAAACTCACCCCAGGCGCCCCCGCACCGCCACTCTCACCACCGACGATGAGCACATGCATCAGCTGATTACTGCCCTATTTGATGGGCCTGTGCTGCGTATTCACCGTGCGCCATGACCCCGGTATCTGCGGTTACCGCAGCTTGGGTACTAGTGTCGGAAAGGCCCGTAAGAGACGATACAATGGGCTGTAAGTGGGGCGGGTACGCCCTGAAACGAACCGGGAGAAACAATGACCGATAAAATTACCGTGGCTCTATTGTGTGGTGGGCGTTCTTCGGAGCACTCTATTTCGCTGATTACCGCCGTGGGGGTGCTTGGCGCGATAGATACCGCCAAATACGAGGTGGTACCTGTGGGCATTACCAAGGACGGCCGCTGGTACCTGACGGACGCTCAAGAATTGGAGAAGCTCACCGCAGGATCGGATATGGCAGAGTTCACCGGCGGCGCACAGCAGGTGTTTTTGCCGTTGGGCGCGGGGGATTCCCGGCTGCATCTTGTAGACTCGGCGGGGCACCTTGAGTTTGGCCCCGCCATTAATGTTGTGTTCCCGCTCCTGCACGGGCCTTTTGGTGAAGACGGCACAGTTCAGGGCCTGCTTGAAATGGCGAACTGCCCTATGTGGGGTGCGGGGTGACCGCCTCCGCCGTGGGTATGGATAAACATTTTATGAAGGTTGCGTTTGCTGATGCCGGGCTGGAAGTTGGCCCGTATGAGGTGGTCACAGACCGCCAGTGGCGCCATGACCGTGACGGGGCGCTGGAGCGTGTGGCCCGGCTGGGTTACCCAATGTTTGTGAAGCCTGCTCGTGCAGGTTCGTCGTTCGGTATCACGAAGGTAGACACAGCTGAGCAGCTGGTGCCTGCAATTGAGCAGGCGCGCGTGTATGATCCGAAAGTGGTGATTGAGGCCGGTATTGTGGGCCGCGAGATTGAGTGCGGTATTTTGGATGGTCATAATGGCGATATGCCCCGAGCATCATACCCCGGCGAGATTGAGATGCAGGGGGAGCAGGGAGGCTTCTACGATTTTGAGGCCAAATACGTGTCGAAGACTACCGCTGTGACCCGCTGCCCCGCTAACCTACCCCCCGAGGATCTGGAGCGTATGCGTCAGCTGGCGGTCAAGGCATTCTTGGCGCTGGATGGCGAAGGTATCTCCCGAGCTGATTTCTTTTACACCCCCGATGCTCGCCTGATCGTTAACGAGGTGAACACCATGCCTGGGTTCACGCCGATCTCGATGTATAAGACCATGTGGGAGAAAACCGGGATCGAGTACAAGGACCTTATTGATGAGCTGCTGATGTTGGCGCTGGAACGCCCAGTAGGTCTGCGGTAGTGAGCAAAAACTTCACATGATGCGCTAACAGTGTTTATTGCACACGCCCCGCTTTAAGGTGTTGTATGCCGAAGCAATAGGGGGCAGCTGCATTGCTTTTGTTGTGGGGCGCTGGTTTCCGTAGTGGCGAAGACAGCGCCCCACTAACGCATATAATGACAGATATGGGATGAGCCACAGTGTCAAATACCTCATTTTCATTGGGTTAGCCTTGCCTGAGTGGTAGCATGGAGACACCGGCTGATAAGTCTAGGCTAAACACTATGTGTGTGTCTAATAGCCGGTTCTGAACCCTTCTCCGTGGTTGGAAAAGGGGAATTACTCACATTACATATCATTGAGGATGAATAATGACTTATTCTCACAAGAGCCCTATGCATAAACTTCTGGCATCTGCAGGCGCCGTCTCTATCGTCGCTGCTTCTTTCGCGGCTGTTCCCGCATCGTTCGCGGCTGAGAATCCTCCTGCAGCAGCTGCTGAGAACAACGGTCCTTGCCGCCACGTTGCCGCTACCGCAACCAGCTACCAGGGCCTTCCCGGTGAATATCAGCTGGCGTATTCGAACGGTAACCTGTACACCACATTCGCTAATGGCCGCCCCCCGATTTTGACCGGCGGTATTGGTGTGTGGAATGAAAGCGCTGCAGGCCCCAGCCTGACCCAGGTGCTTCAGCCCTCCACCGTGGATTTCACCCCGCGCGGTGCTAACGCCCCCACCGGTAAAGCAGGTGGCGGCTCCTTACGGTATTGCAGTGGACGAGGCTAACGGCACCATCTGGGTGACTCAGACCCGTATTAATGCAGTTTCTGTGTATGACATTAACACCAAGCAGCTGGTGTGGAGCAGCTATAACGAGGCTAACCCTTCTGAGGGTGCTGTGAAGCATCCGCGCGAAGTTAAGGTTGATGCCGCCTCAGGCCGGGCCTTCGTCTCGGGCTCCGGCGGCGTGACCGTCTTCGACCTGAAGACCCACGAGGTTATCAAGAAGATTGCGTTCACCAATAACGGTGAAGAGGACATCGCCATGAACATGGAACTTGATGCATCCGGCGGTAAGCTTTATGTCCCGGCTATGGGCGCTGGCACGTTGAATGTGATTAACACCGGCACATTGGAGAACGAGAAGACTATCACCCTGCACAAGGACGTGGATAGTGCAGCTCTGCGCCCCTCGGATGTGACCATTGATAAGTCCCTGCAGGAGATTTATGTCTCCTCCCAGGGCGAGATGGATCGCCAGAGCGGTGTATCTAAAGGCAACGCCGGGGTAACCGTCTATGACTTGAACACTGGTGAGTACAAGAAGAGCATCCAGTTCGGTAAGCAGACCCTGTCCATTACCGCCGATGAGAAAAACGACCTGGTGTACGCCACCGATTTCGCCACCGGCAAGGTGGGTGTCATTGACGCCCGCACCGGTACCGTATCTGCTGAGGTGAACGCCGGTAAGAACGGCGCTAACGATGTGCTGGTCACCCCCGAGGGCACCGCTTATGCTGTTACGCGTGATGCCTATGCTGAGGGTATTAAGACGGACTACACCATTGACCCGAAGACTGGGCAGTACCGCGAATCCACAACCGAGCCCAAGGGCAAGGATGGTGCAGAGACCTCAATTAATGCCAATTCGCTGGTGAAGATTAACACCACCGTGACCGAGAAACCCGCCGCTAAGCCGGACCAGGGTGAACAGGTTACCGCCGCCGCTGATGACGGTGCTACCGCTTCTGTGCAGAAGGTTGTGCAGGAGAAAGGCAAACTGACCATCACCGGTAAGGCATTCAAAGATAAGGAAGGCGGACCTTCCAAGATTGCCGTGAAGTTCGATGGCGGTGCTACCCCCGTTGAGGGTAAGGGACACATCTTTGTGGATGCTGATGCTGAGGGCAACTTCTCGACCACCATTTCAGTACCGGAGCAGTGGACCGCTGGTTCCAAGCACAGCATTACCCTGCTGACTGGTTCAGGCAACCGTAAGGATCCTATCCGCTCGCTCACCTTGGACGTAAACGTTGAGGCTGCTGGCGGTAACCAGGATAAGGACACCTGCGCCCCCGCAGAGACCGCTCAGGTAACCCCCACCAAGTCCACGAACGAGGTCACCTACCCCAAGGGCACCCCCCACCACTCCCACGAAGCAGGCGGACCCCAAGATTCAGGTGTCCAAGACCGAGCTTGATGCGGCAGCTGACAATAACGAGCTGCAGGTAAACGGCAGCGGCTTCTACGGTCACATCACCTCAAAGGGTGTGCGTGTAGGGGTGTACGAGGCTGACGCTTCGGGCAAACCCACGGGTGAGTCAATTGTGGATGAGAAGCTTATCAACGCTTCTGACGTTAACGATGGTCGTTTCTCAGTGACGCTGAACATTCCCGGTAGCAAACTGGACGCCTCCAAGAAATACGTGGCTGTAGCTGCCACCGTCTCGGCTGAGGCCGGGATGCATGCGGAAACCCCGCTGACCGTCAAACCTGCGGATCAGAAGCCCGACGTTAAGCCGATTCCTGATACTCCTCTCTACAAGGACGTGAACCAGAATACGGCATTCTACGCTGAGATTCAGTGGCTGGGTTCTCAGAACATCACTACCGGTTACCCGGATGGTACGTTCCGTCCTGGTCAGAATGTTGAGCGTGCTGCGATGGCTGCATACTTCTACCGTATGGCTGGCTCACCCGAGGTAACTTTACCGAAGGAGTCTCCGTTTAGGGATGTGGATCCGTCGTTCCCGTTCTATAAGGAGATTGTGTGGATGCATCAGAGGGGTATTACTACTGGTTATTGGGATGGTACGTTCCGTCCGCATGATCCGGTGAATCGTGATGCGATGGCGGCGTTCTTCTACCGTTATGCTGGTGCTCCGGCGTACACGGCTCCGGTGAACTCACCGTTTAACGATGTGCAGAATGGTGATGCTTTCTATCAGGAGATTACTTGGCTGAAGCAGCAGGGTATTACGAAAGGCTGGTCTGACGGCACGTACCGCCCGGGTGAGCCTATTCACCGTGACGCAATGGCCGCGTTCATTCACCGCTATAGCGCTATCGTAAAGAAGTAACGCCAATAGCTAGCGAAGAGGCCGCCTCTAAAAAACACCCAATCTGTTGAATAAAACCAGCAGATTGGGTGTTTTTATACCCTATATATAAATAAGTATTCAGTTATATGTGATGGAGAAATAAATATGATGGCGAACCTCAAGCCGGGTGTATAAGCCCCATCACGACTGCTTAAATAGTGCTATAAATTCCGCTATAAAGGCGTAATAGCGCGGGAGAGCTATAATTCGATAGCCGGTAGGTTTAAGGAAAGTTAAAGCTGCCGAGTATACCGGTGGGTCGTGCATACTATTAGACAAAAAACGGATTTATATGCACTAATGGCCGCCGGGGACTTCGTTGAGGTTGGTACATTTCTTCTGAGCGGGAACCTGCTTCACAGCTGAACTCAGGCTGGTCAGTAAAGTAGATGAAGGTACCTTGTCGGCATCGAACGTCACCTCAATAGCCGGGGTACGGCCGTAGGTGGTAGCTGTCCACACTCCGCCCGACCGCTGAACGTTGGAGGTCCTCACCGGGGCTGGGGTGCTCGTGCCAGCCTTTTGAGAAGCTGCGGGGAGGCGCTGTTTGCAGGCGCCGTATTATGCGAGCTAGCGGTGGCACTGGCAGCTTTTCGCGGGGATCTGATTCAGCCTCTTGGGGGCGCAGAATCCAGTCAATACCGTTTACCTCAACACAGGGATCCGAGACAGGTTCGGAGACCGACACGCCGCACTTGAGAACAATTGTTGCGGGATCTCCCCAAGCCGTGGTGGCTTGTGCCGTGGTTTCCCGCTGGGGGAATCCGGTGAGGGTCTCTGGCATTGCCACTAGTGCGTATGCGCACACCGGGTTCGCGGCATCCGGTGCGGGCTCTAGACTGACTGTCCCGGCGCCACAGCCACTCAGAAAAAAATATGCACCCACATGCAGTAAAAGACCTGCTGAGGGTGCGAAGGAGGCGGTGTGTGCGTGCGGGCTGAGATAGCTGTTTCACACCCTTCATTCTACCGTATTACCGGGTATTAACTAGGCTGTGTGGAGAAGGTTGAAGGGCAGGGAAGCTGCAGGAAATATTTTATGAGAACATGAACCTGAAGCTGTGCCTTAATGTTTGAGTGGTTAAACTTACCTGTTATGATTTTGTTATAAAGCTTGTTACGGGAAGAAATTCCTGGGAATATTCGCTAATATTTAGAAGCACCCTTACTTTTGGGGCACATTCATGTTCACTCAAAAACATATAAGGATGACCTTTTGGGAAATAAAAACCACAAGGTGGTATCAGCTGGTGTAGCGACCGCCTTACTGACGGTCGGGGGACTCCCTGCCGCTGTGTCTCTGCCCGGGGCTGCACTAGTGCACACCCCGCAGCCTGTGCACCCCGCAGTCGCTCTCACTCAAGCACCAACTGATAATGCCACCGGAACTCCTAATAATGTGAATGCCGGTATGGAGGAGGTTCAGGCCCCGCCATCCTTTGCCCCTGCCCAACCTGCGGCTGCACAGACCGGTGAGCAGCCCGTTGCAGATGTCACGCCGAACGCGCATGCAACCCCCGCGAAGAACACCCCCGCGGCTAATAATGCTACCCCCACGCCTGAAGCAGCTCAGCAGGCAACGCCTACCCCCACCCCGCAGGTAACTCCAACTCCGCAGCCTGCTGCTACGGGTGCGGCGGCTAACGATACTGGTGCAGCGGTTACTAATACTCCGACTCCTACACCGGATCAGCAGGCAACCCCTGCACCGCAGCAGCCTGCCCAGAACGTTACCCCGACCCCTGCCCCCGCTCAGGGCGGTAATAATCAGGGTGGTAATAACCAGCAGGTAACCCCTGCTCCGGTACAGGATCAGACTCCTGTGCCCGCCCAGCAGAATCAGACTCCGGCTCCTACGCCAACGCCTGCCCCTCAGCAGCCGACGCCTACCCCTACGCCGGACCCCACCCCTACCCCTGAGGTGCCGACTCCGAGCCCTGAGCAGAACCAGACTCCGGCCCTACGCCAACGCCTGAGCCCACCCGACTCCGGATGCGACACCTACTCCTACACCGGATCCCTACGCCGACCCCTGAGGCGCCGACTCCAACTCCGAGTCCCGAGCAGAATCAGACTCCGGCTCCTACGCCAACGCCTGAGCCCACTCCAACCCCGGATCCCGACACCCAACACCTGACCCGACGCCTACGCCGGAGCCGACACCCACACCCGAGGTTCCCACGCCTAGCCCGGAGACTCCCGCGCCAGAGCCGACTCAGGATCCTACCCCTACGCCTGAGGAGCCCACGCCGGAACCCACCCCGACCCCTGAGGTGCCGACTCCGACTCCGGATCCCACCCCAACACCTGACCCTGACGCCTACGCCGGACCCGACACCCACTCCAGAGCCGGCACCGACGGATCCTGTGCCGACTCCGCCGGTGGATCCTACTCCGGTTCCGGACCCGACGGTTACTCCCGTGCCGACGCCTCCTGTCGTGGAGCCGACACCGGTTCCTGTCCCGGCACCAACCGCTGAGCCGGTCCCTGTTCCTGCACCCGCGCCTGCGCCGGAGCCGACTCCTGCGCCAGCGCCCAGCCCCAGCCCCGCGCCTGTGCCTAACACTCCGACCGAGGACCCTCGCGGTGAGCTGCTGCCGAACGGCGTTACCACCTTGGGGCGCATCGGGGCTAATAGCGGTTCCCAGGAGGCTATCCCCGGTGCGGCTGACTGGGTGGCCGGGTACCTGTCTCAGGGAGAGAACGGTGGCCTGCGGTTGACTCCGAGCGTGACGGGAACGGCTGATTCCCGGCCCACTGGTTCGACTCCTTCGAACACTTCGCGTTCATCCAGCAGCGGCAGCACTTCGGCTGAGCCGTCAAGTCAGCAGCCCTCAAAGTCGAACTCGTCAAGCTCCAATAACCAGGCGGCTGTTGATAACAGCAATAACTCAGGCCCCTATGGTGCGATCCCGCTGGTCGTCTTTAGCCTGTTAGCTATCGCCATTATTGGTTTCGCTATCCGCCACTTCTACCGCGTACGGTAGACGGGCATTATACTCGCGTGAGCCTTCAAAAAAACGCGCGCACAATACGGGATTCTTCCCAACGGCAGGAACATCCTTTGCGGGATGCTACCGCTGCCGCCCTGGGAGAATCCCGTATTTTGCGTGCTTTTTTGCCCATTATTGAGAACCATAATGCTGCTGTAAAAGACCATCAGCACCAACAGGGCGCTGAGGATCCTTTGCTGGTGGGTCCCGGTGACGATTGCGCGGTTTTCGCCGGTAGCCCCACCCCCACGGTGCTCACCACCGATACCCTGGTGGAGGGCAAAGATTTTCTGGACCCGTGGCCCGCCGGGATATCTAGCGGAGGGTACGAGGTGGGGTATAAAGCGGCCACCCAGAACCTTGCAGATATTGCGGCTATGGGAGCAGAACCGGTAACCCTTGTTGTCTCATTGAGCATGCCTGCCCACACCACCTACGGGTGGGTGGAGGACTTCGCCCGGGGGATCACCGACAGTATCGTAGCCTGTGGGGCACATTCGTGTACTGTCAGCGGTGGAGACCTGGGAACCTCCAACGATATTACGGTGAGTATCACCGCGATGGGGAGGATGCACCCGGATACTCCCAAACCGGTGCTGCGTTCGGGCGCTCAAGCAGGAGACACCGTTGCTTTTGCCGGACAGGTGGGGTGGGCTGATGCCGGTTTACGGCTTCTGCTCCAATCCCACAACCCGTACCTTGCGGACATTATGGCCAAACAAACAACGGGTAAGCACCCGCGCTGCGATGACAAGGTGGTACAGCGCGCCCTAACAGCCCAGCTGCGGCCCACCTCGCCCGTACCCGCCGGTGTGCTCGCCGCACGGGCGGGGGCTACTGCCATGCTTGATGTTTCTGATGGACTTCTTAAAGATGCAGAGCGTATAGCATATGCTTCTGCGGTAGATATTTCCTTATCAGCAGAGGCTATTGAGGCCCTGTCCAAGCCCCTGGTACCGCTGGCACAGGCAATCCTGCACGGGCAGCCGCGCAATGAGGACGCAGACAGTTACGTGAGCTTGGCACAGGAGTGCGTACTTGGTGGGGGAGAAGACCACGGACTGCTGGCATGTTTCCCTTCCGGGGCACTATTACCGGAGGGGTTTGTGGCTCTGGGGTCGTGCCTGGTTCCCGAAGGGCAGCAGCCGCGGGTGCTGCTGGGCCAGCGACAGGCACAAGCACGCGGTTGGGAACATTATCAGCCCCTCTAACGCGAGCGCATCTAAACGTGCCGAGGGAGGGCCTAAACATGGCTGCGGGGCCGGGGCTTAGAATGGAGTGAGGTGCCTCAGCGTGTAAGGAGTGTTTGTGTTAGGTGATAACGCGCCTAAACCGAGTTTACGTTCGGTATCGGTTGGGTAGACGCAGCGTGCGCACAAGCCCGGAAGTACCGTGACGGGTTGAATAGCCTGAATGCGTTCCCCGTACCGGATAAGGACACCGGGTCAAATCTGACCGTAACGCTCACCGCCCTCAAAGAAGCATTCGACGCAGAATATGAGGTGCTGCAGAAAGAACCCAAACCAGCGGATGCGGCGGCACTTAATCTGCGGATAGGCCAGTTATATGAGCGGGCTATTATGCAGGCTTACCGGTCAGCTAGGGGCAACTCGGGCACCCTGCTGTGTACCTGGGCTTTGGAAGCGGTACGGAGCTACTGGGGTTTACCGGGACATCTCACCGAGGATATGGACGAGTCGGAGGTAGCGCAGATTCCCGTGTTCTCGGCGTTACACCAACAGTATGAGGAAGCACCCGCCGCAGAGATACGTGAGAGCTCTTATCGTGAGGCGTTTGCTCTCAGCGCTGCGGCGCAACGGGTGCGTCAGAGCGTGCCCGATGCCTCGCTCATGCGCAGCACTATGGGGGCAGTAATGCTCGCAGTGGCGGACTATCGGTTCCACTACCGGCCCGGTAGTGAACTGCAGGATATGCTGAATCGCTCAGAGTATCGGCGCACTAGCGTGCTGCGGGCGTTGGAAGGAACCGCAGAGTATCCGCCCGCCCCGGAGCTGAAGGGGACGGTGGATGCGGGCGCCCTTTGGGCTTTATCTGACGGTGGTGCACACGAACTCGCGGTGGCGTACCAGCAGGTTGGACGATGCCCAGATTGAGCGTATGCTGGTGCCGCCCGCTATGCCTTCACGTCACTTTCAGGAACGACGCGGAGATAGCACTGCTGCGAGTGCGCGAGTTCCCGAGTGGGAGCTGATGGGTACGGTGGATGCTGACCCTGTGGCGGTGGCGCAGATACGATCGGAACTTGAGCAGCTAGGCGATTCGCTATTGTTAACCCCGTTGGATGTTTCTACGGGGATGTGGAGCCTGCATGTGCACGTGTTTTCGCTTGATGATGCTCGCGCAGCAATTGCCCGGCACGGTATGCTGCGTGAGGAGCGGGTGTCGTCTTTGCGTGAGGGGCCTGCTGATAGTGCGTGTGCCGCAGATTGAGCGGTGTGAGAATGCGTGTGTTCGCGGTTCAGAGGCACGCCGCACCTGAATATATGTACTAATATGGTGTTATTTACCGTACAATTAATCTAATAATGCGCACGATGCCGGTATGACGCGGTGCGTGCCAGGTAAACGCGGGGTGGGGAAGGCCCTGGCCTGCGGCTGGATGAGAGAGTGCGTGCAAACTGAGGGGGAGGGCAGGCGATGAACGCAGGGCACGGCACCGGTGAAGGTGCCTCCCCGAAACCTTCGACGTCTGCGCCCAGCCTGTTTGACGGGCTTGATTCGGGTGCGCTCTGGGGGGAGTTTGCCCGTAAACCTTTCGCGCCCACGCAATGCTGCCGCTCAGCGTAAAGATACCCATGCTGACGGCGCAGCGGCCTCAACACGCGGGGACAAGTCGAATAAAAATGCGAGTCGGGGAAGTCGTCTGTTCAGCAGGAGACCGAGACGCAACAGGAAGCCGCGCACCACACAAAGGGCACCCGTAGGGGGAGTAAAACCACTCGCCCCCAACAAGTCACAGAGCCGGATGCTAACCACCGTGCTGCGGGGGATGTACCTGAGGGTGTGCTCGCAGATGCCGAAGTAGCTCATAACCCGCTGTTGACCGTGCAGGATTTAGCCGCGTACGCGCGCCATGAAACCACTTTAGCGGCGCTCCAAGAAACGGTAGAACGCCGCCGCTCGCCACAGTATCAAGCGGCTCTTGCCTCACTCACAAAATCTTTGGGAGAAGCCGCTGGGGCAATGGATCCGGCGGAACTGTACGAACTGGTGGATATTGCTTTAGAGGCTCGCCCGCAACACGCTGAGAGGAACCCGGAGGCCCCCGCACCACAAGCGAAGGCAGTAAAGACACGGGCGAGGCAAAAGAATAATAAGCAGAAGGGCGGGGAGAAGCCCGTAGCCGCCCGCCAATCCGGCAGTTCAGGTGCCCCCGATACCGCTGCCCGGCGGGTCCGGGGAAAAGAGCAGCAGGCTGATTCTCGAGCGGCGGAGCAAGGAGCCGCCACCGCAAAACGTAAACCCGCCGCCGGTGAAGCGAAGGGGAAGACATCCGGGAATACGCCCGTTGGTACCCCGACCGCAGAAGCGCAGAAAACCATTAAGGGGAATAAAAATACAGAAAACGGGCAGGCAAAAAAACGTGCCCTCAACCGCTATAACACCGAAGACCGCATTGAGAACGCACCCTTAAAAAAGTACCTTCCTGACTCGGCCGTGCGGGCCGTAAAAACCCATTTGGGGCTGGGGACAGTGGGGGAACTGCTGGAGTATTTCCCCCGTAAATACTTACCGCGCGGTGAACTCAGCTCGTTTGCCGAGCTGGTCGAGGGGCAGGAAGTCACAATTATTGCTCGGGTGCTGAATGTGAGTACTCGTACCATGGCGGCACGCCGAGGGCGTATTACTGAGGTCACCATTACCGATACTCTCGCTGGCGGCGAGCCGGGCGGAGCCACAGGGCGTTATGCCGCCGTAAACGGACGGGCGCATCAGCCCGGCCGCCTGTCGTACGGGGGCACCAACCCGCGTGTGGCGGGGCTTGCCGCCAACGGTGCCTCATACTCGGGGTACGCGGATTCTTACGGGCAGTCTCAAAGTCTTTTTGGTGTTCCTGCGGGTTCCTCACCCGTAGGGTCAACGATGAAACTCTCGTTCTTTAATGCATGGACCGCCGCACGTGATATCCACGAAGGCGACCACGTGATGTTCTCGGGTAAAGTCGGTACCTATCGTGGTGAATACACCCTCACAAACCCGCACTATGCGGTGCTTTCCGAGAGTGATGAGGCGGTGGATGCAGCCCAGAGAAAGCGGGCGCCCCTATTCCCGTGTACCGTGCCCCGGTGAAGCTGCCTACCGACCGGATTGCTTCTACATTACCCAGCTCTTAGAAGCTGTGCCGTTGAAAGAACTGGAAGATCCCGTGCCGTTCAAACTACGGCGTGCCCGTAAAATTCCTTCGCTGGAGTGGACCTACCGTGCTTTGCACACACCGGATAGTGAAGCCACCCAGTACGCAGCGCAGCAGCAGATGCGTTACCGTGAGGCGTTCGTACTTCAGGTTGCGTTGGCCAGGCTGCAGGCTGCCCGTGCTGCTCACAGCACTGTTGCCCGTGCTGCTGTACCGGGCGGGCTGGCGGATCGCCTGCTGGAGGTTCTTCCCTATCAGCTCACCGCCGGACAGCAGGCTGTGGGGGAGCAGATCGCCGCCGATCTTGGCGGTTCTTCGCCAATGAACCGCCTATTACAGGGTGATGTTGGTTCCGGTAAAACCGTGGTGGCCCTGCGTGCCATGCTTCAGGTAGCCGATACCGGTGGACAATCTGCCATGCTGGCCCCTACCGAGGTGCTGGCTGAACAGCATCTGCGGTCTGTACTTGATGTTTTAGGGGCTATGGCTGATACCGGAACAATCCCCGGCATTGATACCCCCGATACGGTCACGGATCACACCGGTGACGGGCCGCAGGTTCGGGTACGGCTTTTAACGGCCTCCATGTCTGCTAAACGTAAAAAAAGAGGTACTGGCCGAACTTGCAGACGGTACCGCCCAGATTGTGATTGGCACGCATGCGCTGCTTTCTGAAGGAGTCGAGTTCAACGATCTAGGTTTAGTGGTGGTGGATGAGCAGCACCGTTTCGGTGTGGAACAGCGTGATGGCCTGCGCGGTCCCCACGGGGAATTGCCGCATCGGCTGGTGATGACAGCCACCCCCATACCGCGTACCGTGGCGATGACCGTTTTCGGTGATTTGGACGTGTCGGTATTGGACCAGCTGCCTGCCGGGCGGCAGAAGATTTCTACGCATGTGGTTCCCCTCGCCGAAAAACCGGGGTGGGCTTCCCGCCTGTGGAGCCGAGCTCGGGAGGAGATTGACGCTGGACACCAGGTGTATGTGGTGGTGCCCAAAATCGGTGATGACGGTGATGACACCGAAGAAGGGGTGCAGCTATTCGGCGATGGCGGGCGTGAAGGAGCTAAAAGCTCGGATGGAAAGATCAGGCTGACATCGGTTACAGCCATGAACGCCTACCTGCAAGATGTCCCGGCGCTTTCGGGAGTGCGCATCGGTACCCTGCACGGGCGGATGGACGCTGCTGAGAAAACTCGCGTGATGACTGCATTTGAGCGGGCAGAGATTGACCTTCTTATTAGCACCACCGTCATTGAGGTGGGCGTGAACGTGCCAAATGCTACGCTCATGATTATTATGGATGCCGACCGCTTTGGTATTTCGGGGCTGCATCAGCTGCGCGGCCGTGTGGGGCGCGGCGGGGCGGCAGGCACCTGCCTGCTGGTGACCCGTCAGGAAGCAGACGGTATTTCTCGTGAACGCCTTGACGCGGTGGCGGGCACTACGGACGGTTTTGAACTGTCCCGCATCGACCTGCAGCAGCGGCGTGAAGGCGATATTCTGGGGGCCGCACAGTCGGGACGTAAAAGCACATTAAAATTCCTGCGTGCGCTTACAGATGCGAAAATTATTGAGCGCGCCCGTGAAGATGCACGGGGTATTGTGGCAGATGATCCGACGCTGGCAAAGCACCCGAATCTGGCGCGTACTATTGACCACGCCTTGGATGCTGACCGTGAGGCGTTTTTAGGCAGGGGATAGATGCATCTGCCGCACCGGTGAGGGAAGGAACCGAAGAGAAGATGAGCCGCATTATTGCGGGGGCTGCGGGCGGCTTACGCCTTGCCTCTGTGCCGGGTGATACTACTCGCCCGACGACCGACAGGGTGAAAGAGTCACTATTTTCTAAGCTGGAAAGCTACGGGGTGCTTGAGGGTGCGCGTGTGCTTGATGTGTATGGCGGCTCGGGGGCGTTAGGCTGTGAAGCCGCGTCGCGGGGTGCCGCCTCTGTTGAGATTGTCGATAAGTACCCGAAGGCGGTGCGAACCATACAGCGCAACGTGGATGCGGTGGTGCGGGCGTGCTCTGTGAGTGGGCTGAACCCGCAGGTGAAGGTGCGGCATTCAAGCGCGCGCACCTACCTGTCGGGGGACTTTAGACGTGTGGGATATTGTGTTCGTGGATCCTCCGTATGCGCTGCCGAATGAGCAGGTGGTGGAGGATCTGCAGCAGATCGCCCCTCACCTCGCCGAGGGTGCCATTGTGGTGGTGGAGCGTTCCGCACGTGATAGTGAGCCGGTATGGCCCAAGAGCGTGCGCCGGTTTGCAGCCAAGAATCACGGGGAGACGGCAGTGTATTATCTTGAACCAGATGCCGCAGAGCTGAGTGCAGAGCCTGAGCTGGGTATAGCTGAGAAGGAGAACTAGATGCTGGTGATTTGCCCCGGGTCATTTGATCCTGTTCATAATGGGCACCTTGAGATTATTGCGCGTGCCGCTTCGCTTTTCGATGAGGTAGTGGTGGGTGTTGCCCATAACCATTCGAAGAAGTACCTTTTTAGCCTTCAGGAACGCGTGCAGCTGGTCACGGATTCTTTAGCGGAACTTGGTATTGAAGGGGTGGGCGTTGAGATTATCCCAACGGGGGTGCTCTTGGCGGAGTACGCGGCTCAGCGTGGCGCCAGCGCCTTAGTGAAGGGTCTGCGCTCGGGCACCGATTATGGGTATGAGGCCCCGATGGCGAGTATGAACCGGCATTTATCGAAGGTGGAGACCGTTTTCTTGGCGGGAGAAGACCGCTACGGTGGGGTGTCGTCCACGATTATTCGTGAGGTTGCCTCGTTAGGATGGGGATGTGCGCCCGTTTGTTCCGCAGGTAGTAGCCCACGCTCTTGCGCAGCGGCATTAATGTACCTGTGGTAGGGGACCCGCAAGAGGCATAATGACAGCGATCCGGGGTGGGACTCATTCTGTTGAGGTGCGGCTTGCAGGGCGGCTCAAACGCCTAGACACGCCCGAGATCGTATGGTTAAGGTCTCATAAACAGTGTGTTATCTTGCATTGTGCTTGCGCACGCTATAGACTGAGATTTTGGTTTATACATTTCATAAGGAGATACGTCATTTCACGTAAAGACTCGTCTGAGCTGGTGCTCTCGGTGACTAACCTGATGCATCGCCCGGGCACTTCGGAAACATTTGCCGAGGTTGTTCCCGCACCGGCTGATTTAGGAAATGCGCTTATTGGCGTTCCTGAGGGTACCGATATTGATATGAACGTTCGGTTAGAGTCTGTGGTAGATGGTATTCTAGTTACCGGCGACGCCGTTGTGGATGTACACGGCGAGTGTAGCCTGTGTCTGGATCCGATTGATTATGAAATGTCGGCCGACATTCAAGAGCTTTTCGTGTTCGAGAAGGCCCCTGAGGGCGGCCCCGAAGACGAAGTGGATGAGCAGTACGCCGTTGAGGGAGAAACGCTTGACCTCGAACCGGCGCTGCGGGACGCAGTGATCCTTCAGCTGCCGTTCCAGCCCGTATGCAGGGAAACATGCCAGGGTCTGTGCTCCGAGTGTGGAGCGCGCCTGGAGGAGAACCCAGGGCATCATCACGAGGCGTTAGACCCGCGCTGGTCGGCCCTGCAGGGGCTGCTTGGCACGGGTACCGAAAACTAAATTGTTATTACTAGAGATTGTGAGATAGCTGTGGCTGTTCCCAAGCGCAAAATGTCCCGCGCTAACACCCGCGCACGCCGTTCCCAGTGGAAGGCCTCTGTGCCCCCGCTGGTGAAGACCATCGAGAACGGTCGTGTGACCTACAGCCTGCCGCACCGGGCTAAGGTTGTCACCGATGCTGCGGGTAACGCCCTGTTCCTGGAGTACAAGGGCCGCAAGGTCGCCGACGCATAAATTACAGTTGGCTGCCAATGAATAACGTTCCTAGTGCATCTGACGCTAGGGAGTTGCAGAAACGTCTCGGCGTCACTATTGACGCCGAGACGTTTCTGCGCTCCCTAACGCACCGTTCCTATGCTTTTGAGAATCCCGGGGTCGCCCATAATGAGCGCCTGGAATTTCTGGGAGATTCGGTGCTTTCGCTCGCTATCGCAGAGGAGGTGTTTCGCCGCTACCCGGATATGCCGGAAGGGGAGCTGGTGAAACGGCATCACGTGGTGGTGTCCACCGTGGCACTGGCAAAAGTTGCCCGTGAGCTGAGGCTGGGGCCGCATATCCGTTTGGGCAAGGGAGAGCGGCTGACCGGCGGTGCCGATAAAGACTCAATCCTTGCCGATACGATGGAAGCTATTTTCGGTGCAACCTACATGACCCTTGGCAGGGAAGCCGCCCGGGAGCTTGTGCTGCGCTTAATTGCGCCGCTATTGGATGATGAGGCCGTGCTGAATTCCGGGCGTGACTGGAAGACCGATCTGCAGGAGCTGGTGGCTTCCAGGCCTGGGGCGAGGTCCGGTATGAGGTGAGCGGCGAAGGGCCAGACCACGCACGCCACTACACGGCCAAAGCCGTAGTTGCCGGGCAAGTTGCCGGAACCGGTGAAGGGCACCAGCAAGAAAGAAGCGGAACGCCTGGCGGCCGAGGCAGCCTACCGGGTGCTGCTGTGACCCCGGGCTGACGGTGCCTGTTTGCGGTTCATATGAGGCAGTAAGGAGGGCACAGTGCCTGAACTTCCCGAGGTTGAGACCGTCCGTGAGGGTGTTCAGACCCACGCCGCGGGCCGGATCATTGAGCGTGTGCGTATTCTGGATGCACGTTCTACTCGCCGCCATGTACCGGGCACAGCAGATTTTGCCGCCCGCCTGGAAGGAACCCGCATTCACGGGGCGTATCGGCGCGGCAAATACATGTGGCTCACGCTCGCAGCCACCGGCAGGGGCGGATGCGCCTCCGGTGAGCTGCTGCCGTATGCGCTGGTCATACACCTGGGAATGAGCGGGCAGCTGCTGGTAAAAACCCCAGATTTTGCACCCGAGAAGCACCTCAAAATCGTCCTTGAACTCGAACCTGCCGATGGCGAAAGTACCGGTGAAACCACCGAATTACGGTTTGTTGATCAGCGTATCTTTGGCGGCATGTTCCTCTCGGATGTAGTGTCTGACATTCCTGTGAGTGCTTCGCTGTCCGGTGCGGAAGAAATACCGGAAGAGTTTTTGGTGCCGCAGGCCGTGCAGCATATTGGGCGTGACCCTGTAGACCCGTATTTTGATCTGTCACTGATACGGGCGAAGATGCTCCGCACCGCCAGCGGCATTAAACGCCTGCTGCTAGATCAGTCCGTGGTATCCGGTATCGGGAATATTTATGCGGATGAGGCGCTGTGGCGGGCCAGGATTCACTACGCCAAACCATCCCGCACGCTTAGCGCTGCACAGACCCGGGAACTATTTGCCGCCGTGCAGCAGGTACTTACTGAAGCGCTCCGCGCCGGCGGCACCAGCTTCGATGCCCTGTACGTGAACGTCAACGGGCAGTCCGGCTATTTTGATCGGTCGCTGAACGCCTACGGGCGCGCCGGTGAGCCGTGCCGCCGCTGCCTGGATGAGGGACGCACCAGCATTATCGTGCGTGAACCGTTTATGAACCGCTCCTCATACCGGTGCCCCCACTGCCAACGTACCCCGCGCGGGCTTGACCGGAGGTAATGAACCTTTACGGCCGGGAGTACTTATCCCCGTAAAACAGGCGTAGCCGCTCATATCCTTCTTCAATTGATACGGCCGGTTCCCACCCCAGCAGTTCACGGGTGTTTCGCTGGTCAAACCAGTGCGCCGTTGACAGCTGCTCCGCTAGGAACCCCGTCATGGGAGGCTCATCACCGGCGGTCACCGAATGAGGCAGTAAAGCCCACACCTTCTCAATCAGGTGCCCGGCCACCACAGCCATCGGTGCCGGTACCGAAAAACGCGGTGCGGGAACGCCCACAGCAGTGCAGAAGCCGCTCATGAGCTCGGCAACTGTGCGCGGCTGCCCATTGGTGACCACTACAGCCCGCCCGGCAAGCGCCTCCAACCGTTCGTAACCGTGCACCACCGCGTCGGCGGCGTTATCAATGTACAGGGTGTCAATCAGCCCGGTCCCACCGGATAGAAGCGGCAGCCGCCCCGCACGGGCCCTCTCCAGGATGCGTTCCACCAGCTGCGTGTCTCCCGGGCCCCAGATCAGGTGTGGGCGCATGGCACCGGTGCACAGATGCTCCCCGGTGGATAGCGCCGTACCGTTCATCTGCAGCACCGCTTTCTCCGCCACCGCCTTTGACCTGGCATAGTTGCCGCGCGCGTGTTCGGGGGAGGCATCCCCGTTCCCTGCACCAACAAGTGCCGCTCCGGCGTGCGCTACCGACGGGGAGGAAATATACAGAAATTTGGGGATTGCATGCTCAACCGCAGCATCCAGCAGACTCTTGGTTCCCTCAATATTCACCCGTTCATAATCGCGCCAGTCACCGGAGACCGATACTTTCGCGGCTGCGTGCACAATACCGTTCACGCCTGTCAGCGCCTGCTCAATGGCTTGCCGGTTGGTGAGGGAACCCGCACCTGCTCGAACCTGGGACGAATAGTATCCGGCAGCAGGGCGGCTATTCCCCGAATCTGAGCGTTGAAACACCCGCACAGTGTACCCGGCACGCAATAGGGCCAGCGCAGACTCGCGGCCCAGCATGCCGCTGGCACCGGTCAGCAGCACACGTTCTGCGTTGCTCGGGGCAAAATCTGATTCTTCAACGGGCCGTAGCGAACGGGGAGATGGGTCGGTGTAGCGTGCCGCCAGGGGAGCAGGGGTTAGTCATCATCGCCTCCGAAAGATTATGTATCACTATGTGGTGTATTTGTGGTGTGTACGCAGGGCACAGACACAGGATAGGAGAAAGGTTTGAAAGGGGGTATGCATGCACCAGGGTGTAACGCATAAAATGCGCTATATTACGCTCCGGCAAGTACCTTCTGAGCCCACGCGCTCAAGGCGGTTCGGTCAATTTTAGAGTTATGCCGAATGTCCGTGGGGTGCTCACGTACTACCAGCACAGCCGCCAGCTCAATACCCGTATCTTCCTTCACCCGTTCCCGCACTGCACGGCTCAGGGCAAGGGGCGCCTGCCCCTGCTTGAGCGCACGGTCGGTGGCCTCAATCACCAGTACCGCGGCGGCGGCACCGTCCGGGCCCACCGCCACCAGCGCGGCACGGCGCACCTCATCTAGAGTTTCTGCGGACTGCTCAGCAGCCACCGGGGTGAGCACACCCTGAGCGGTGAGAAGCACATGCGCCAGCCGCCCCTCAACCCACAGACGGCCGGAAGCATCCAGATGCCCAACATCACCGGTGTGGTGCCAGCCGGGGGTAGAGATTGACTCTTCTTCAGTAACCCACAGGGTGTCGTAGCGGTCTTTCACATGCGGCGCCGAGACAAGAATTTCGCCGGTGACACCGGGCTTGCGGGTGGTCTCAGCCGCAGGAGTCCCGTCGTCCTGCAACGCGGCGATTGCTACTGCCGCACCGTACACGGGGTAGCCCACACATACCCCGTCTTTGGCGAACGGGTCGAGGACATCACCCTGAGAGTTCGGGGCACCCTCAGAAATCGCCTGCCGAATCATCTCAAACGAAACATCGGTTACGGGCAGTCCCTCAGTCATCCCATACGGGGTGTGCAGGGAGGCGTTAGGCACCAGCTGGGAGAGCGCCTGCAACAGAGGAACGGGAATCGGCGCCCCTGCCGAGAGCACAGTGGTGACCTTCGCCAGGGCGGAACGCTGCGGCTCGGTCAGCTCCTTCGCGGTAGCCACCACGTTCACCAGTGCCGCCGGTGAGGCGAACACCGTGGAGGCGTCAATGGCTTCAGCTGCTGAGGCCAACGCGGTCGCCGTCAAGGTTTTCGGCTTGGTCACATCCATTTTGGGGGTCACGCTGGTGGCCCCCAGGGCCGGGCCAAGAAGGGCGAACGGGGCGAAACCCGCCACCAGGGCTGACCCTTCCTCGAAACCGTACGTATGAGCGATCGCATCGCGCATCCCTGCCAGCTGCCGCTGCGTGTACACCACGCCCTTGGCCGGACCAGTCGAACCGGAGGTGTAGAGCACCGCCGCATCCGCATCCGGGGCGGGGGCAGGGAAATCTACGGTGCCGGTCTGATTCTTCTGCGCCACTGCGAATACAGAGCCGCTCACACCAAGCAGCCGTTCCTGGAAAGCGTTTAACGGCTCAACTGAGATACGCTGACCCGGCCACAGCAGCGAGCGGGCAGCAGCGAGCGCAGCAGGAATACCCACAATGAACTGCGGGTTAGCGCCCTTGAGCGCACGGGTGAGGCCCTTCAAACCCAGCCCGGTGTCAGCCACCACAATGACCGCACCCAGTTTCAAACAGGCGTAGATAAGGGTAGTGAGGCGGGACCCGGGCGGAACCATGAGGTTCACGCGGTCACCGGGGCGCACCCCCAGCTTGTGAAGCTGGGCAGCTGCAGCATCTACCCTGTCAGCCAGCTGCTCCCAGGTGAGCTGAACCGCCACCTGGGTGCCGTCGCCTTTGGTGTCCATATCGACCACAGCCAGGGAAGTGTCTCGGGCGCGTTCGGTGAGTGCCGCTAGTATGGGCCGGAATCCGGTGTTTTGGGCGGTATCGCCACGGTGAAGATGGTCAAGTTCTTGCCGGGCTTTGCGGTGCGCCGCCTCAGCGTTAACTCGGCTCCTGGAGGGTGCCCTCGGCGAGCACCCCGAAGTTCTGCCCCAGCCAGCTGAAGATGGGGGTGGCAATATCGTAATCTTCCGCCAGAAGATGTGAGGCCTTCTCGTAGCGGTGTACTTTTGCCTGCGGCATGCGGCGCATCAGGTCAAAAAGGTAGCGGCGCTGAAATACGGGGTCTTTAGTGCCCCACTGGAAGAACGCGGGGACCTTCAGCTCACGAATACCTTCGGCGATACGCACCATATGTTTGTAGGATGGAATGTCGGCACCTGTGGGGATATCACCCACAAAGTTGCGGATACCCTCACGCCATGCCGGGTGCGCGTAGGGGGCGCGGTAGGTGCGCCGGATACCTTCGTCAAGCTTATACGGGTACAGGGCACGCGGCTGGTGCACGGTGGGGCCAGCCAACGCGGCTTCAGCAGCGCCCGGGGTGCCTGGATCCGGCAGGCGCCCCCGGTTTTGTGCCAGCCCCAGGGTCACGTCAAGGAACGCGGTGGAGTCTTTTGTGCCCAGCTCATGAACGCTCAGGGCGAGCCGCAGCGGCGCAGGTATACGTTCAATACCGTCGTGGTAAACAGCGGTGTTTGTGAGCATCACCCCTGAGAGGATGCTCTTGTGCTCAAGAGCCCAGCCTAAAGACACCAGCCCGCCCCAGTCATGCGCCAGGATTACTAGTGGCTGTTTGGTCTCATCCAGCCCGGTTTCGCGCGTAAAATCACCCAAATCCGCGATACGGTCTTCAAGGGAACGCCTCTCACCCTCCAAATCGAGGTGGGTGCGTTCGGAGTAGCCCATATCAATCTGATCCACCGCCACCACGCGCCACGGGTTTTCGGTGTTCACCCCGGCGTCAAGCACGGTGCGCCACAGGTACGACCAGGTGGGGTTCCCGTGCACGCACAGCACCGTACCGATCGGTTCAAGCCCCTGCTGCTGAAGCACCGGCAGGTTGTCCAGGTAGTGCCAGCGGCGTGCCTGCGCCTGATTGGCGCGGGCCTCAATGGGGGCGGTGGTGGGCACCTCAAGCCTGTGCGAGTAGCGGGGGTCAACGCCCGTCCACTCTTGAGGGTTGTACGTTGGCTGGGTTTTGGGGAAGTTCAGGTGGCGCATAGAACCGTGTCCTTGCTCTCTTTACGCTGTATAACCGGTGATTTTGCTATGTGGGTGGGTTGCGGTGGTGTGTGTCGGGGAGCCTCACTGCCGAGGCTCCCCGCGGTACATCATATGGTTACCAGGTGATTTCCATGAGCGCTGTGTTAAGCCCCGAACCCACACCCATACACAGGATCCGGTCACCTTTAGCGTAGGTGGGTGCGTACTCGGCCAGGGTCATCGGCAGCGCCGCCGCCGCCACATTACCCCAGCGGGGGGAAAGTCAACGGAATACGCTCCCGCTCAATACCGACCGCCTCAATAATGGCGTTCGTGTGGGCGTTTGAAATCTGGTGGGTCACATAGGAGGTCATGCTGCCCCAGTCCCAGCCGTCCTGATGCGCCTGCTCCCACGCCTGCGCCACCAGCTCCAAGCCGTGCTCCAGCAGCCCGGCAGCATCGGTGTTCATTCCCTGGTCAGCTTCGCCGCCGATGCACAAATCACGGTGCTCCGTACCTGCCCGCGACACAGAGCCCACAATACGGTGCCCGTTGGGGTGCTCATCCGCCCGGCCTATTACGGCTGCTGCCGCACCCGAGCCGAGGGTGAGGGTGGCGAACTGCGCGAGCACATCATCGCGGGAAGTATTGGGCTGGTTTAGGATGCGCAGGGCGGTACGGTGCCAGGGGGAAGGGTCCTCACCGGCCACAACCAGGGCGTACTCGATAGCGCCCGAGTCGATCATGGTCGCTGCCACCGTCATGGCGTTCACAAACCCCAGGCAGGCGTTTGTAATATCGAAGTTCAAAGCGTGCCGCGGCAGGTTAAGGCGGTCGTGAACACCCACCGAGACGGCGGGTTCAAAATTATCGCGCGTCACCGAGGCGTTAATCATTAAACCGATACGGTTCCTGTCAATACCGGCGGAGGAGATCGCCTTCTCAGCGGCGGCAACCGCGCCGTCCTCAAAGGTCTGCCCCTGCGCCCAGCCACGCCGTTCACTAATGCCAGCCAGCCGCTCCAACAGGCCCTTGGGCATGCGCAACCGCTTGTAGGTGTCTGCCAGCTGCTCATCAAAGTAGTCGCTCGAAACCACCAAGGGCGGTAGCTCGTTCTCAATCGAAAGTAGCGCCGCATTGCGGTGGCGGATATCGGAGTTCGCCCCTGATCCGGGCGAAGCAGCGTTTTGTGCAGACATAATGCCTTCGTATGTTTTGGACAGTACTATTTCGTTCACGAAAGAAGGGGAGCTTGTGCGCTCCCCGCCTCAGTGTTGGTTACTTAAAATTTACCCTACCAAGGCCCGTATCAGTTATTAGGGCGGGCATATAAAACCCGTCAGTAAAGAGTAATAAGCACCACCCGTTCACTGCGGGCGTAGGCCTGTAACCCTACGCCCCAAGTATAGCCGCCGGGCCCGCCAAATCCTGATACGTTAACCTTATAGGTAGCTGAAAATCACGGCTGGGCCGAAAACCACTACCGGAAGGATACTCCCCGTGCACCTGCATTCGCTCACCCTGCGCGGTTTCAAATCCTTCGCCTCCGCCACCACGTTCGAGTTCACCCCCGGCATTAACGCGGTGGTGGGTCCGAACGGTTCAGGCAAATCAAATATTGTGGATGCGCTCGCCTGGGTCATGGGAGAACAAGGCGCTAAAAGCCTGCGCGGCGGGTCCATGCAGGACGTTATTTTCGCTGGGGCCGGGGCCGAACAGGGCGGTAAATCAGCACTGGGGCGGGCAAAGGTGAGCCTGCGCATCGACAACTCAGACGGGGCGCTGACGATCCCCTCAGCAGAGGTCGAAATTTCCCGCACCATGTTCCGCGCCGGCGGCAGTGAATACGAGATTAATGGTTCCCCGGCCCGGCTGTCCGATGTGCAAGACCTGCTGTCTGAGGCGGGCCTGGGGCCTGAGATGCACGTGCTGATCGGCCAAGGGCAGCTGGATAAGATTCTGCACGCCTCCGCCGCCGAACGCCGCGAGGTGATCGAAGAAGCCGCCGGAATCCTCAAATACCGCCGCCGTCAAGATAAAACAGCACGTAAACTTGAGGCGATGAGCGCGAACCTCACCCGGCTCAACGACCTGGCAGCCGAGCTGCAGAGCCAGCTGAAACCGCTGGGGGAGCAGGCCGAATCTGCTGCGGCAGCACGCGAACTGCAGGCGCGTATCCGTGAGCTCAACGCGCTGCTGATTGCCCGCCAAGCCCACGCCCTTGATGGCTTATTAGACGCTGAGCGTGAGCGGGGCGCCGCAGCCGCCGAACACGCCGAGCAGCTGCAGCAGCAGTGGTCACAAGCCCACGCCGACGGCCTGGAACACGATACGCACCTTGAATCTTTACGCGCCACCCAGGCGGCTCACGCCGAGCAGCTTTCGCACCTGAACCAGCTGCTCACCCGCACGCATGCCACCGCCTCCGTGGCTGCCGAACGCGCAAAAACCGGGCAGCAAAACGCAGATATGACCGGTTACGACGCCGAAGTCAACAGGGCAGCAGAGCGCATGGAGGCCGACGAGCAGGCGCTGACCCAAAGCACCGCAGCCCTTGAGCAGGCCCGCGAAGCACTTCAACAGGCTGCCGAGGTCGCCGAATCGGCGCGCGCCCAGGTGCAGAGTATCGAGCAGAAGCTCACCGCCCACGCCGCCGCAGCCCAGCAGGAGCGCCAGCGCCGTGCCGAACTCACCGAAGCCGCCGCCGTGGCACGCGCCGGGTACGAGCGGGCCAACGATGAGGAAACGAACCGCAGGGCAGAGGTGGAACAGCTCACCGCAGAAGCAGCCGGAATCGCTGGTCAACGCGCCGAAGCTGAGGCCGCCCGCACCGCCGCCGAGGCCGAACATGACGCCCACGAGCAGCGTCTGACGAAGATCCGTCAAGAGCGCATGAACGCAGAAGAAAAACGCGACGCCGCTCGGGAAGAAGCCGCCCGCACCGCCCAAAGAAGCAGCAGGTGCCCGCGAGCGTGCCGCTACCCTGCGTGAAGCTCTCGGCACCCACCTGAACCAGGAGGAACCACAGGGGGCGTCAAAGCCCCGCAGCCGAGAACCTGCTGCGTGTTCTGGACGTTATCACCATCGAACCAGGCTGGGAAAAAGCCGCCGCCTCCGCCCTGGCGCAGCTGGCAACCGCCGCACTGAACGCACCCAGAACAGCCAGCATCTCACGCATCCTCCCCGCGGGCTCACCAAACAGTGCGCCTGAAAAGCACCCCGAACCCGTGATGCCGCCAACCGTAAAAGCCCATGCTGCACACAACATCATCACCATACGCGCCGAAGACCCCGCCGGTACCGGCCCCAAACCGCTGCGGAAAGCAGAAACCCAGGCCCTGAAAGCGGCACTCGACGAACAGCTTGCGGGAGTCTACTGTGCTCCCACCGCACACCACGCCCGCGCAGCACTTAAAGCGGGGGCCCGCCTAGCAATAGATACGCACGGTATCGTGTACTCGCGCCACGCTGAGCTGCACCCCGATGCGGGGGCCAGCGCCCTCGAACTGGCCGCCGCCGCCCGCACAGCGCAAGAGCACGCCGAGGCTACCGCCCGTCTAGCCCAGCACGCCGCCCAGAAACTCACGGCCGCAGAGAAAAAGCTCGCCGAAACACTCACCACTGAACGGGATACCGCCAAAACCCTGGGGCAGGCGCGTGCCGCACTGAGCGCCGCCCAAACCGCGCAAGAACGCATTACTGTTCGTGGTGAAAGCATGGATGCGGAACTGCGCCGCGCCCAAGAACGACTCGAAACCGCCCGCACAGCAGCACGTCTAGCGAACGAAACCTACGCCCATGCCCGAGCCGAACTTGACGCCCACGAAACCGCGCAGCAGCACCCCGCAGAGGCGGCGCAAACGCACCCGCCCACCACGCAACAGGCCCTAGAAGCCGAGCTGGCTGCTGCGCGTGATGCCCACACGCAGGCAGAAAAAACCCGCCAAGAAGCCCACTCTGTTATGGTGCGCATCGAAGCGGAATACGCAGCAGCACAAACAGCCCTCACCCGCGCTCAAGACCTGCACCAGCGCGCCATCAGCACCCGGCAGAACGCCCACGCTGCGGCTGCTCACACCCAGCGCGTGGCACAGCGCGCCCAGGGCACACACGCCCGTGCCCTCACCCTCGCCCACGCTCTTGAACACGAAACAGCAAAGCTGCGCCAACATATTGCCGACACCACCGGCGAAATCGAAAAAATAACGGACCAGCGCACCAAAAACCGTGCCGAACAGCAAGAGCTTGAAACCGCCCGCGCCGCAGCCCTCACCCTCGCCGCCCGAAGCGAAACCGACATTGCGCGCATCGAAACCCGCCGCGAGAACCTGTCCGAACGAGCCCAGCTGCTCACCAGCCTCACCCTTGATGAGATCACCGCCGCCCACCCGCAGGCTGCGGCAGGGGACGAAGAAGTCAGCGAAGAAACCCTCAAAGAGCGCCTCACCGCCACCGAAGCCGAGCTCCGCCGACTAGGCAGCGTCAACCCGCTAGCACTGGAAGAATATGAGGCGCTCACCGAGCGGCACAGCTACCTCCGTGAACAGATCGCAGACCTCAAAAAGTCCCGTGCCGATCTGAACACTGTTATGGACGAAGTCACCAGCCGCATCACCGAAGTGTTCACCGCCGCGCTCGCCGACATTAACGAGCATTATGAGCATATTTTCGCCACGCTTTTCCCGGGCGGTCAGGGGCGGCTAGAACTCACAGACCCCGAAGACACCCTCAACTCGGGTATCGAGATTTTTGCGCGGCCCGCCGGCAAAAAAAGTTAAACGTCTCTCGCTCCTCTCAGGCGGTGAACGGTCGTTAGCGTCCCTGGCTCTGCTCATTGCTATTTTCATGGCTCGCCCCAGCCCCTTCTACGCCCTTGACGAGGTGGAAGCAGCCCTTGACGACCGCAACCTGGGGCGTCTGCTTGAGGTGATTGAGCAGCTGGGGCAGCGCTCGCAGCTGATTCTGATCACGCACCAGAAACGCACAATGCAGGTGGCACAAACCCTGTACGGGGTGTCGATGCGTGAGGGGGTTTCAACCGTTATTTCGCAGAGCGTGGAGGAGCTGCGTGAGCTTCTCTAACGTTTTCTGCGCACAAAACATGTGGGCTTAAGAATACTTCCGAGTATTCTTTAAGCCCACATGTTTTGTGAATGTTCCTTTACTTCCCGGTATAGTTCTCATCCGCCAGTTCGCTGGGCCAGCGCGGGGTGCGGAACGGCAGCCAGGTGAGCGAAGCCGCCAGGAGCAAACCTCCGCAGAGTATGAACGCGGGCGTAAACCCCCACGTATCGGCGACGGCACCGGCGAGAAGCGGACCCAGAATCATGCCGAAGTCACTGTGCATTTGGAAGGTCGCAAGCACGGGCGCACCGTCGCGTTTACCGCCGATCACATCGGCAACAGAAGCCTGCAGCGAGGGCGTGATCAGTGCAGCACCGGCCCCCATGCCCACGATCAGGGCTATGAGCATCCAGGGCGCCGAAGAAATACCAATGGTTGAAATGGCGGTTCCGGCGATCAGCAAACCGATAAAAAAATCATGATGCGCCGCCCCAGGCTGTCAGATAGACGCCCCGAAACGGTTTTGGGTGAGAGCGTTCGCTAACGAACCGACCGCCATCACCGTAGAGGCAAGGACGGTTCCCTCCGATGCCTTAGACGCATCGCCGCCCGTCGCTAAATATGCCGCAAGCAGCGGAATCAGGGAGGACTGTATGCCTAAAAACCGCCCAGCCAATTGTGAAGTTCGTGAAAAGCGCCGAACGGTAGTTCGTAAATTTGAGTGCCTGCCGAACGGTCATAACGGCTGGTGTGGGGGTTTTTCTGCTGAGAGGGCTCCTGACCCGATGCGGAATTCCGGCCTGAGGCTGGTGCATCGGCTGCAGGAGCACCGGCCGTACCGGGTGTCGGCATCAGGTGAAGCGCTGGGGGCAACATCATCCTGGGCGGGAAGACTATACGCCTCACGTTCGGCATCGATCTGATCTGCCGGGGGCAGCATAAACCACACGATAGCCCCAGCCACCAGCAGAGAGCAGCCGTAGAGGGCGAACGGCAGGCGCATCCCCAAGCCGCTGAGTGCGCCGCCAACAACCGGCCCCATGATGTTCCCAAGCAGGAATGCGGTAGCGTAGTATCCCGAAACCCGCCCGCGCATATGCGACGGCGCTAAACGTACCAGAAGACCCATCGCAGAAACCGTGAACATGACCGAGCCGATACCTGCGAACGCGCGCGAAGCCAGCAGCACCCAGTAATCCCAGGCGGCGGCATTTCACGAAGGACGAAAACCGCCACAATAATCATGCCGCAGGTGTAGATTGGTCGCTCGCCAAACCGGGAGATAAGCTTGCCCGCACTCGGCGCGAAGGCTAACCGCATGGCTGCTAATGCCGAGACCACAATCGTTGTTGCCGTAACACCCACATTAAAGCTACGCGCAAAACTGGGGAGTACCGGCGCCACAAGCCCGTACCCGAGGGCGATCATGAACGACGCAGCGATGAGAACTTTAAGGCCGGTGGGGATTTTGCCGCCCTGAACAGTTTCTCGCGTGCGAGTAAAACGGATGCGCCGCCCGGTTTCTTCTTCGATGGTGGCGGTGCCCAGAGCGTCCGCGCCGGGGGTGATAATGGGCAGCGAACCGGTGGTGGTGCTGGGGTGGTCGCAGTGATTGTTACGTTCGGGTGTTGTGGGTTCTGGCATTATCCTTCTTCGCTGATGTATCTGTGTGCCCGATGCGCTAATGGGCGGGCGTGAGCTGGTGCTGGTGTGCTGGCGTTTTCTACAATCGCTAGTCTACTCCTGCCCGGGGTTTATCTGCACGATTCATCTCCTAGAAACACTGTGTTGGGAGAGTGTGAACCGGTAAGCTAGTAGTGTGAATGAAACTATGTGGATAATCCTTGCAATTGTGCTGGGCGTGCTGGTTCTTATCGGTGTGCTCTTTGCGTTTTTGCGTTCCCCGAAGGCGCCTCGCGGCGGGTACCCGAGCACCCGCGACGCCGATGATACCGGCGGCGCCAAAGAGCCTGAGGGTGAAGAACCGCAGGAGCCGGGGGTTGAGACTCCCGCGCCGGTTGCGGGGCGTCTGGTGCGGCTGCGTGCCCGTTTGGCACGGTCGAACAACATGCTGGGCAAGGGGCTTTTGGCTCTGCTCTCACGAGATCGCATTGATCAGGATGTCTGGGACGAGGTCGAAGAGACTCTGCTCATGGCTGATTTGGGGGCTGAGCCGACCACTCGCCTGGTGGAAGCGCTTCAGAAGCGGGTGCGTGTGGAGGGAACCGATAACCCTGCCGCCGTGAAGAAGATGCTTCATGAGGAGCTTCTTGAGATTATTGGCCCCACAATGGATCGTGAACTGAAAACCGAGGGCACCGACGGCAATCCCGGCGTGGTGCTTGTGGTCGGCGTGAACGGCGTGGGGAAGACCACGACGGTCGGTAAGATCGCCCGCGTGATGGTCGCGGACGGGGATTCGCTTCTGCTGGGTGCGGCTGATACCTTCCGCGCCGCGGCTTCCGAACAGCTGACGACCTGGGGCGACCGCGTGGGCGTGAAGACCGTGCGCAGCGAAAAGGAAGGCGCTGACCCCGCCTCTGTTGCCTTCGACGCGGTGAAGACCGCTAAAGCTGAGGGCATCGGCACGGTACTGGTTGATACTGCGGGTCGTCTGCAGAATAAGGCCGGTCTGATGGATCAGCTCGGCAAGATTAAACGCGTCATTGAGAAGGAAGCCCCCGTGACCGAGGTGCTTCTGGTGATTGACGCAACCACCGGGCAGAACGGTATGGTGCAGGCGAAGGTTTTCGGCGAAATCGTGGACGTGACCGGTATTGTGCTCACCAAGCTCGACGGTACCGCAAAGGGCGGCATCGTGGTGGCTATTCAGGAAGAATTGGACGTTCCCGTCAAGCTCGTGGGACTCGGCGAAGGCCCGGACGATCTGGCCCCCTTCGATCCCGAAGGTTTCGTGGATGCACTCCTCGACTAGCTGCCTATAAATAACCGCATGCGGCGCCCCCGATGGGAAATAACCTCCAGGTGGAGGGGTAAAAATTTCCTGCCGGGGGCGCTGCGTGTTTCCGTTGGATGTATGTTCAAGACCCCAATTTTTGAATGTTTTCTTTAACCGGATGTCAGTAACTCGTCTCCATGTGCAGAAGAGGCTCCCCGCATTGTGCCTATTGACTAATCGGGTAATCTATTCGCGGGTCGTTAGGTGTTTTAGTTCCCCATCCCACTGCGACAGCTCATGGGTAAAGAAACTCTGGTTTGAGCGGATAATCCGCCAGGGATTGAAGCGGCAGCCACACGCAGGGGTAGTGGTGCCCTTCGTCGCAGGTGGTTACCGGGACCGTTTCAGGATCAACATCTACGAGGTAGTGGAATTCGATGCGGTGGTTTGGCATGCCGTGCACCTCGAAAAGGTGCTCTCCTACGAACGCAAGCTGCCGAACCGTGCAGTCGATACCTAGTTCTTCGCGTATTTCGCGGCGTACCGCATCCGTGCTGTGCTCACCGACGTGCACTGCGCCGCCGGGTACAAAGTATTTGTTGTGGTGACTGTAGGTGAGAAGTTTTCCCGCGTGCATGATCAGCGCCGAGGCTCGCACCCCGTATTGGTGTCCTGCAGCTGTCGTCCGAAAGTCCATACCTCTATTATGTGGCTGTGTGCTGTTGTGCGGTTTCGCCAAACGCTCATTAAAGGGTGCTATTGTCAGCATATTAGGGCATATCCTGTATCCTTGTAGATTGATTACCCATGTTAAAGATGCGGGCTGGTGCGGCCATAATATTGCCGTGTGTCCCGCTCACCGACGTATAGAAAGTGACCACGGCTCGTGTTCAATTCGCTCTCAGACCGGTTGACGGCAACCTTTAAAACCTGCGCGGCAAGGGACGCCTCTCAGAGGCTGATATTGATGCGACCGTGCGGGAGATCCGGCGTGCGCTGCTGGATGCGGACGTCGCCGTTCCGGTGGTGCGTGAGTTCGTTGCGCATGTGAAGGAGCGTGCGCTCGGTGCGGAAGTGTCGGAGGCTCTGAACCCCTCGCAGCAGATCGTGAAGATCGTCAATGAGGAGCTGGTGGGTATTCTGGGTGGGCAGACTCGCCGTATTAATATGGCGAAGAGCGGCCCCACCATTATTATGCTCGCTGGTTTGCAGGGTGCCGGTAAAACCACGCTGGCGGGTAAGCTGGCGAAGTGGCTGAAGGGTCAGGGGCACACCCCAATCCTGGTAGCATCTGATCTGCAGCGCCCGAATGCGGTGACCCAGCTGAAGATTGTGGGTGAACGCGCGGGTGTACCTGTTTTTGCGCCTCACCCGGGTGTGACTAGTGAGTTCGACACCCCCACCGGTGACCCGGTGCAGGTGGCCCGAGACGGTGTGGCTGAGGCGCGTGCGAAGCTGCATGATGTGGTGATTGTTGATACTGCTGGCCGCTTGGGTGTGGATGCTGAGCTCATGCAGCAGGCACGTAATATTCGTGATGCTATTGAGCCGCAAGAAGTGCTGTTCGTGATTGATGCGATGATCGGCCAGGATGCGGTGAATACCGCGAACGCCTTCAACGAGGGCGTGGACTTCACCGGTGTGGTGCTTTCTAAGCTTGATGGTGACGCCCGCGGCGGTGCGGCGCTTTCGGTTGCTTCGGTGACCGGCAAACCGATTATGTTTGCCTCCACGGGTGAGAACGTGGGCGACTTTGAGCAGTTCCACCCCTGACCGCATGGCCAGCCGCATCCTTGATATGGGCGATATTCTGACCCTGATCGAGCAGGCTGAGGCTAACTGGGACAAGGCTGAAGCCGACCGTATGGCGAAGAAGTTCATTGACCAGGAAGACTTCACGTTTGAGGATTTCTTGGCGCAGATGCAGCAGATTCGCAAGCTTGGTTCTATGAAGAAGCTTCTGATGATGATGCCCGGCGCGGCACAGATCCGTCAGCAGTTGGAGGCTTTTGACGAGCGTGAAATTGACCGGGTTGAGGCTATCGTGCGTTCAATGACTCCGCATGAGCGCGTGGCCCCGAAGATTATTAATGGTTCCCGCCGTGCGCGTATTGCGAAGGGTGCGGGTGTTACCGTCTCTGAGGTGAATCAGCTCATGGAGCGTTTCGCTCAGGCTCAGAAGATGATGAAGAAGCTTGCCGCCGGTAAGATGTCCGGTGTTCCCGGCGGTATGCAGATGCCCGGTATGGCGGCTGCTGGCGGCGGTAACCGTAAGAAGAACAAGAAGAATAATAAGAAGAAGGGGTCGCGTTCGGGCAACCCTATGAAGCGCGCACAGCAGGAGGCGCAGGCGCAGCAGGCGGAGAAAGCCCGTCAGGGCGCTGCCTTTGGGCAGCAGACGCAGCAGCAGGAGCTTGACCTGGCGGATATGAACCTGCCTAAGGGCTTTGAGAAGTTCTTGAAGTAGAGCTCAACGTACTGTGTTAGCCCAGATTTGGCGCTCAGCCGAATAGGGTGTCTGGCCGTGGTGCTGGTGAGAGAATATTGACATTAGACGGGTTGCTGAGGCCCGTGCCCTAAGCGCGGGCACGGCGCGCACCCCGTTCGGTCTAACGATTTAAGGGGTGAAGTCCAACAGGCCGGTGGAAAGCAATGCTGCAAGGAATGTAAGGAGTCCCCGTGTCGAGTGAAGACAAGCATAATTTTGGTGCCCCGGATACCCCGAGTGACTTCACCGTACCGCAGCGGGATGGTGATGCATCCGAGTATGGCAGCGCGAAAGGCTTGGAGCCGGTGTGGGTGCGGCTTTCTCTGGAATACGGTGAGAACACTCCGTCGATGGGCGAGGCCCAGGTGGTGTATTCAACTGTTTCGGGCCAGTTAGCTGACGGTGATGCTGCTGTGGCTGACAGCATTGTTGAGCTGATCCGTAAAGCGCAGCAGATGTACGCCACCCCGAATCAGGTGGAGGATACTGAGCGGCTGGATGAGCTGGCGAAGTCACTGGAAAATAGTGAGCTGACTTTTGAGAAGCTCAGCGAAATGTGGGCGGATTCTGATGCCGTCTCTGACGCTCATAACAGTGCAGCAGATGGTGCTGCTTCGCCCGGCGGCGCGGAGGAACGGACTCAACCGTTGCAGGATACGGGGGGAGTTTACCGTAGAGGTTCGCCCGATGCCTTCATCAGATAGCACTGTGCCGGGGAAAAACCAGCGTAAAGCCGGTACTTCTGAGGTGCGTTTGGGTCTTGAAAATATTATTGACCCTGCCCAGGAAGAGGAGCTGCACCGGCGCCGGGTGCTTGCACGCGGTGCCTCCCACGATGATATTGTGCAGAAGCTTATTGCGCTCACCGGTGAGCGGCCTGAGCTTGTGGCCTACGAACTGGGCGAGACCGAGGTGCAGGTGTATGTGCTGTGCGGTGTTGACAGCGACGGGTATTTAAACGTTTTTCAGCTGCGCCCCGAGCAGCAGGCCCGCACCGGCAGCGTTTTTGCCGTGGGTGAGCCTCTTGAGGACTATGTGGCCTGGCTGGTTGATCAGCTTCCTGTTACAGGTGCTGCACTTGAGGACTCGCCAACTATCTGGGTGCCCCTATTTGGGGGTGCCGATGAGCTGGAGTTTTTGACGGATGCTGATGCGGCGGCCCTGCTGGATGTTGATATTGATGTGCTGACCGCCTTGCTGTTAACGCGCGGTGAACGGCAGTTCGCGGTGGCCCCTGCCGGTGCTTGGACCCTGGTTGCGGGTATGCCCGATGACCTGTTGGCGCTCATTGATGATGTGCAGTGCACTGCCCTTGTCGCGGAGGGTAACGAGAACCAGCAGCATCTGGTGGTTATTGTGCCTCCTGAGGAGCCGGATTCCTTGGATGAGGATCCTGCGGATGCCGCATCGTTGAATGATTGGGTGCAGAGTGTGCTTGGGGTTCCTACGGACCCTGAGGTTATGCTTCTTGAGCTGCGGTGGCAGGGCGTGCCGAAGCAGCTGACCCGTCCCATATCTGATGAGCAGAGGCAGGCGTGCGGGGCTGAGCTCGCGGATGTGCTGCTGGATCTTCCCGGTATGCCGCTGGAGTCGGCTGAGACACGTGATGCGAGGGAACGTTCGGTGGAGGTGCTGGCTGACCTGTTTGGGGTGACGGGGCAGCAGAAGCGCCGGTTGGCTTCTTATGTTCATGACGTGAAGAACACTCTTGCCTTGGAGTCGGTGCTTCAGCTGTTGGGGCTGCCGGTTGAGCTGGCTGATGTTCCGGGGCGGCGCATTGAGGTTTCGTCCATTAGTACGGCCCGTATTTTTGGTGAGGATGAGTCCACGCTGGCGAGTCCGCTGGATCGTTCGTATCGCTTGGTGGCAACTGACCGTCAGGTGAATCTTGAGCAGTGGCTTGATGTGATGGCTACCGGCAGGATCCCGTTCGACTTCACCCATCTGCCGCCTAAGGAAAGCGCATTAAACCGGTGGATGCGTGGCGGGCTTCGTGGAGCGTTCTCATTCGGGTCAGCTGCTGAGGAGCCGGTGAATGGTGTTTCGGCGTCGGTGGTGGCCCGGCGGGGCGCACAGGCCGCTCCGGATGCTCCACCGGCAGAGACCACGGCGCGCAGCGGCCGGAGCACGCAGGAGCAGGAGCCCAGCAGTGTTCCGGGGCAGCAGGGTTCGGGTGTTACCGGGGGCGGGGCACCTGCCGCTGACCCGGCGGATGTGCTGCGTACCCGTATTTTTCGTGCTGATGGCACAGTGCAGCTGGGGCTCTCAGCGTTCTTCATTGCCTTAGCCCGTCGCCGCCGTGCCGCGGGGCGGGGCGCGATTGTGCCGACGGCTTTGGCGTCGCTTTTTGCGATGGGCGGTACCGCTGAGGTCCTGTTAGCTCCCCGGCTGGCACGCTTGCTGAGGCAGACCCCGGTGGGTTCTAAAACACCCGCCGGGAAACAGCCCGTGCAGGGGGGAGGTAGTACGCGCCTCCTCACCAGAGAGTGACGGCTCTGCCGCTTCCCTCGGACAGGGCGCGGCGGGTGAACGCGAGCCGCAGGCTCCGGCCAAACGTACTTTAATTGATGACCTGGTGGAGAGTAACCGCATCCCGGCGGTGCGGGGCAGCTACAGCTCAGCGGCGGGGCAGCGTTCCCGGTTGGGGGCCCGCCTGCGCCGTGCGAGCCAACGTTTTTTCGGCCTGTAGAGTGGTAAGGAGCGCCCGTGAAGGATTCGTATTTAAACCGTGAGGAACTGGTCAAGTTCATTGCGACCTTACCCACACGGCGTTTAGCGGCGGGCGCGGTCATCCGCAACGAGCACGGTGAGCTTCTGCTGGTGCAGCCCAACTATAAGGACGGGTGGATTTTGCCCGGTGGCACCGTTGAGGCCGGGGAGGCCCCTAAACCGGGGTGTTTCCGTGAGGTGGAGGAAGAGCTGGGTCTGCGTCTTGCCCCGGGGCGTCTTCTGCTGGTTTTTCACGGTTTGGCGAGAGGCGTGTGGGGAGACTCTACCTACTACATGTACGATGCTGGTGTGATCGCTAAGAACACCCCGGTAACCTTGCAGACGGAGGAGCTGATCACCTACGAGTGGGTAGCGCCGGAACAGCTGCGGGAGTATGTGAATCCGGGTTTCGCGGAGCGGCTGCATGATTGTCTGAGGGCGCTGAGAACCGGTGAGGTGGTTGAGATGAGCTCAGATGAGCGGCCTTAAATCTGTCCCGGTGTGTTGTCACTAATGTTCCCCATAACGTGCTGCAGCACATGAGGCGGGCACTGGCTGAGACACTGATGGGGCGCCTCACTGGCTTAAATGCTGCGGGTTTGTTACCCTATCTGAGTACCCGGCGTGCGCGGCCCCTCTCTCCGCGTGTCGTTGTGTCCATTAGGAGCCACGTGGACGGCCCGCCCCACGGGAGCGAGAAGCGCGGTTCCGCACCAAGTATTGAAACAGGAGTAACCACAAAAGTGGCTGTTAAAATTCGTCTCAAGCGTATGGGTAAGATCCGCGATCCTCGCTACCGTGTTGTGATCGCGGATTCGCGTGTGAAGCGTGACGGTAAGACCATTGAAGAGATCGGTATTTACCACCCGACCGAGCAGCCTTCGCGTATCGAGATTAACTCTGAGCGTGCACAGTACTGGCTTTCCGTTGGCGCGCAGCCGACCGAGCAGGTGCTGGCTCTGCTGAAGCTCTCAGGCGACTGGGCAGCGTTCAAGGGTGAGAAGGCTGAGAACAAGGTTAAGCCGGTTGAGCCTAAGCCCGAGTTCGTTGTTCCGCAGAAGGGCTCCGTCATTCTGCCTGAGGCTATCACCCCCAAGGCTGAGAAGGCTGAGGAAGAAACCTCTGAAGCAGCTGGCGAGACCGCTGAAGCTGAGGCTACCGAGGAAGCGGCTGAGTAATCGTGTTGGCTGACGCGCTCGAACACCTGGTTCGTGGGATTGTTGAACACCCGGATGATGTGAAGGTGCGTGTGCGCCAGCAGCGGTACCGGGAGACCCTGCAGGTGCGAGTCCACCCCGAGGATTTGGGGCGGGTGATCGGCCGTTCGGGCCGTACCGCTAAGAGCATCCGCACCGTTATGGATGCGATCTCTGATGGTTCTCAGGTTCGTATCGATATCGTCGACACTGATAAAAAACGCAAGTAAAACCTCTTCTGAGAATCCCGTCACCTTTTACGGTGGCGGGATTCTTACGTGCGGCCCCAAATTTTTGGGCTAGGGACACTTTTCGTAAGGTAAGCAATGTAAAATAAGTGTCTAGTACCAGCGCGGTGTGTAGAAGTTTGAGGAGTTTCATGCAGGTTTTGGTTGCGCGTATCGGCAAACCGCACGGTATTCGTGGTGAGGTCACGGTTGAGCTGTTTACCGATGCCCCTGAAGAACGATTCTCTCGCGGCGAGGTGCTCCACATTGACGGGTTCACCCACGGTACTGTCGCCGCAACCGTAGCCCCAGCAGGGGCTTTGACAGTCGCCTCAGCCCGCTGGAATAAGAAGATTCTGGTGGTGCGTTTTGAGGAGATCACCACCCGTAACCATGCTGAGGATCTGCGGAACACCCTTCTGATGTTTGAGGTTCCCGAAGACGTGAACAGCGAAGAAGAAGGGTTCTATGAGCATCAGCTGCTAGAGCTGCCCGTGTTCTTGCTGGAGGATGTTCCTGATGGGGAAATCCCCAACGATAACCCTGCTGTGGGGGAGCCGCTGGGCACGGTGATTGGTTTGCAGACGATGCCGGTGCAGGATCTGTTGCTGGTTAAGCTGTCCCCGGCTTATGGCGGTCAGGAGATTATGGTCCCGTTTGTTGATGAGATTGTGCCCGAGGTGGTGCCAGCTGAAGGGGACGAGTCGGGGTTTGTGCTGCTGAGCCCCCCGGAGGGTCTGATTGAGCTGAGCACCCCGTTGAAAGGGAAGTAGTGCGGTTCGACGTTCTTAGTATTTTCCCGGAGTACCTGGCTCCTCTTGAACTTTCCCTCATCGGTAAAGCGCGTGAAGACGGGCTGCTGAGCCTGAACACGGTGAACCTGCGCGATTACACGTTTGATCGGCACCGCACCGTGGACGACACCCCCTATGGTGGGGGTGCGGGCATGGTTATGAAACCCGAACCGTGGGGTTTGGCCTTGGATGCCGTCCTTGCTTCCTCCCCGCATCAGGGCAACGAACCCGCCCCAGCGGACACTGCTGGTGCGGTTGCTGAGGGTACACCCGGTACGGAAGACGCTTCCGGCAGTGATGAGGTTCCGCTGCTGCCCGCGCCGCAGCACGTTCCCGAACCTGATGGGCGTCCGCTGCTGGTGGTGCCTTCACCAGCAGGTGCCGTGTTTAACCAGGAGATGGCCTACGAATTCGCCGCTGAACAGCACATTGTTTTTGCGTGCGGACGGTATGAGGGGATTGACGAGCGGGTGCTGCTGTGGGCGAGTGAGCGTTTTCGTATGATGCCCGTCTCTATTGGCGACTATGTGCTCAACGGTGGTGAGGTTGCGGTCATGGCGATGATTGAAGCGACCGCACGCCTGATCCCGGGAGTGATCGGCAACCCCGAGTCGCTGACCGAAGAGTCGCATACGGGCGGGCTGCTGGAGTACCCGGTGTTCACAAAACCTGCCTCGTGGCGTGGGTTCCAGGTGCCGCCGGTGCTTCTGTCCGGCAACCACGGCGCGGTGGCGCGGTGGCGGCGGGAGAGACAGATTGAGCGTACGATGGCGCGTCGCCCGGATTTATTCGCAGCATACCCCACCCAGCAGTGGGATAAGAAAGACCGCCGTTTTCTGGCTGAGCGCGGCATCCACTTCCCGAAACCGAACACACAAGACCCCAAGTAGCAGCTGCTCATATGGCCTGCTGTGTTACGGGGTGAAACGCCTAAAACTGAGGATGTCCTGCACCTCGGCGTGGCCCTGTACCCAGTAGATTTTACTGGGCGCCCCAGGGTCCTGCGCCGGGGTGTACTTCTTCCCCAACGCGCGTGATAGTGAACCGCGCATTGAGTGTGAGAGCGGCCTGAAAGTGCTGGTATTTTCGTATCGGGCGAGGTCTATCGGTTCGGGCTCATCTAGCTCTCGTACATTGGCGAGCGCGAGCATCCTGTCATGAAGACCACCGTGCCGTTGGGCCGTAAAACCCGCCTCGCACCAGGCATCTCGTAGCGGTGAAGGCTCCAGTGCGGGCAGGTCATTCGGTGGGTTCCCCTCATGCGTGGCGGGTGCCGGGGTGATGGGAAGGTCGGGGCACGGTAGATCATGAGCATACGCAGCCGCCTGCCGCGCTCGCGGGCCTGGCGCATCGCTTCCTGAATGTGGGCCACGGTGTGATCCGGGCAGGTGAAACCCCAGGGGACAGCTGGGATGCTCAGCGCGTGCGCCCGCTGGAACATGTTTTCTTTCGCCCACACCACCCCGCCGGTGCGTCCATGCGCCATGTGCGCATAGTTGTAATCAGCAGAAAGCTTCAGAAAGAGAACGGGATCGCTGGCAGGAATACACATGTGAGCCTGCAGTATCTAATGTTTTTCGGGAACCGGGCGCTCGCGGAATTCGATAGGGCGTTTTGCCTTGGGCAGGGCGTACATAATACGCAGGTAAGCGTCTTCAATGAGCTCTTCAAGAAGCTGGCGCGTAACGCCCTTGCCTGCGCCGACCGAAATCCAATGCCGTTTATTCATATGCCACCCCGGAATAATGCTTGGGTACATGCGCTGCAGCACCTCGGATTCTTCGGGGTCGGTCTTCAGATTCACGATCGGGTAGCCGATACCGTCTGTGTACATAGCAAAAATTTTGCCGCTAATGCGGTACACCGTATTACGTGGTCCGAAAGGCTGATCGGAGGTCGCCAACGGCATAGTAAGCGCAATCTGATCAACAACCTTATGGAGGTCTTCGGCGGTTATTTCGTGAGAATTCGGTGTACCCATACCTTCGAGTCTAATGGCTGCTGCAACGTAGTAAAAGCGTTCCGAACCATTGGCGGAGAAAACCGCACCTTCAAACCAGCCCGCATGCAGAAGAACCTTCGAAATCTCTAAGGAGCACACCCGTAAAATCTGCGGTAAAAACCGCGTGCGCATCCCAAAAATAGCGGTAGAATAGAACACTATGGCTGAATTTATTTACACGATGACCAAAGCCCGCAAAACTGTGGGTGATAAGGTCATTCTTAACGACGTTTCCATGTCGTTCTTCCCGGGCGCCAAGATTGGTATGGTTGGTCCCAACGGCGCCGGTAAGTCGACCATCCTGAAAATCATGGCTGGCTTGGATCAGCCCTCGAACGGCGAGGCACGCCTCTCGCCCGAATACAGCGTAGGTATTCTGCTTCAGGAACCGCCGCTGAACGAAGAGAAAACCGTGCTCGGCAACGTCGAAGAAGGCGTGGGCGAGATCAAGGCGAAGCTGGACCGCTTCAACGAAATTTCCGCGCTCATGGCTGAACCTGACGCCGATTTTGATGCCCTCATGGAAGAAATGGGCAAGCTGCAGGAAGCTATCGACGCCGCAAACGCCTGGGACCTAGACTCCCAGCTGGAACAAGCTATGGAAGCGCTGCGCTGCCCGCCCGCCGACGCCCCCGTCACCCACCTCTCCGGCGGTGAGCGCCGCCGCGTGGCACTGTGCAAGCTCCTGCTGCAGAAACCAGACCTGCTGCTGCTGGATGAGCCCACCAACCACTTAGACGCTGAGTCGGTGCTGTGGCTTGAGCAGCATCTGCAGTCCTACGAAGGCGCGGTCATTGCGATTACCCACGACCGCTACTTCCTAGACCACGTTGCCGAATGGATCGCCGAGGTTGACCGTGGCAACCTCTACCCCTACGAAGGCAACTACTCCACCTACCTTGAGAAGAAGCGCGCCCGCCTTGAAGTTCAGGGCAAGAAGGACGCGAAACTCGCTAAACGCCTGAACGAAGAACTAGAGTGGGTGCGCTCAAACTCGAAGGGCCGGCAGGCGAAGTCGAAAGCACGTTTGGCACGTTACGAAGAGATGGCGGCCGAGGCTGAGAAGACCCGCAAACTCGACTTTGAAGAGATTCAGATTCCGCCGGGGCCGCGCCTGGGCAACCTGGTGATTGAGGCCGAGAACCTGCAGAAGGGGTTCGACGGGCGCTCGCTCATTAACGGCCTGTCATTCTCGCTGCCGCGGAACGGCATTGTGGGTGTGATTGGCCCGAACGGTGTGGGTAAATCGACCCTGTTCAAGACCATCGTCGGTTTGGAAGAGCTTGACGGCGGTTCCCTTAAGGTTGGCGAAACCGTGAAGATCTCCTACGTTGATCAGAACCGCGCCAACATTGACCCCTGAAAAGAGCCTATGGGAGGTCGTCTCGGACGGTCTGGATTATATTCAGGTCGGCAATGTTGAGATGCCTTCGCGTGCCTATGTTTCGGCGTTCGGGTTCAAGGGGCCGGATCAGCAGAAGAAAGCGGGTGTGCTCTCCGGTGGTGAGCGTAACCGCCTGAACCTGGCGCTGACCCTCAAACAGGGCGGTAACCTGCTGCTGCTGGACGAGCCCACTAACGACCTTGATGTGGAAACCCTGGCGTCGCTTGAGAATGCTCTGCTGGAATTCCCCGGCTGCGCCGTCGTCGTCTCCCACGACCGCTGGTTCCTCGACCGCGTGGCAACCCACATCCTCGCCTGGGAAGGCACCGAAGAAAACCCGGATCAGTGGTACTGGTTCGG